>Ga0209834_10000109_pt1 | contig 47455 bp, 57 predicted proteins | sample Mar14236cmmetaG_FD_184134 | JGI IMG/M metagenome (GOLD analysis project Ga0209834, IMG submission 184134) | Marine hydrothermal vent microbial communities from Guaymas Basin, Gulf of California to study Microbial Dark Matter (Phase II) - Marker... ... | reverse complement strand
CCACCCGCGAGGGCTTCTGCGCATTCATCTGTCCCGGCAACACGGTTAGTAAAAACAAACAGGCAATAGAAAAACGTAAAAATTTCATTTTTAATGATTTTAAGGTTCCAGATCATGCTTATAATTGTTGAGCCAACAGTATCTCATCCACTCCTTCATCTACAAGATAATTGATAATGGCTTCCGTATTTTTTTCCTCCGTCCGGGTTGATCCTGTTGAGATTTCTTCTTCTTTAATAAAATCATAGAGCACCTCTTCACTAATATCGCCCGGCATTATATCAAATACAACGCCGGCACTTGTGTCAGTAGGGAAATGCTCAACAGAACGCAGAGAATTTACATAAAAATACCCTATAACTGCAAAAGCTATCACGGCAGCTGCCGTGGCTATTAACGTATGCATAGGTAGGATAAAACGATGCCCCGCGTGAGCCCGTGTCGCTTCAGCCTCCCGGACGCTTTCCTTAATACGATCCGGCAAGCTGTCAAAATATCCTTCCGGGACCCTGAAATTTTTTCGATCTCCGGCCTCATTCAGAATTTGTTTTATTTGCTTATTTTTTTTCATTTTTTTTTCATTAGTTTGACTTGCAATCAAATAAAAGGTTTAATTTTCGAGAAGGTATTTTTCCATTTTTTTGACAGCATGGTGGTAAGAAGCTTTCAAAGCTCCTACTGATGTACCCAGGATCGCAGCCATCTCTTCATATTTCATCTCTTCAAAATATTTCATATTAAAAACAAGGCGTTGTTTTTCAGGCAAACGGATCAGGGCTTTCTGTAATTTCCTGGCTATGGTATCTCCGGAAAAATATTCATCGCTCTCAAGGTTTTCTTCCAGATAGTTTTCATAATCACTCCAGGGAAGCATCCTGTTCCGTTTTTGTTTTTTCAGCAAGGTCAACGCTTCATTGGTGGCGATCCGGAACAGCCAGGTAAACAACTCCGCATCTTGCCGGAAACGATCCAGGTTTTTCCACACTTTCAGAAAAGTATTCTGAATCACATCATCCGCATCGTCATGAGAGATCACAATACGCCGCACATGCCAGTAGAGTTTCTCCTGGTATCTTTCCATAATCCTTGTAAAGGCAGCTTCTTTCTCTCCCTTTACAGAAAACTGTAAAATCAGTTCTTTATCAGAAAGTTCTTGCAAATCTATGGATGCTTTCTCATTAGACAAAATCAGGAAAGAAAGGTTTAATGCTCAATAAAAACGTAAAGTCTGTGAACCCCCTGATTTTATATGAACCTTTTTCGTACGGGTATATAAAATACTCTTGGAAAATTCGGGTCGGTAAACCAGCAGGTAATCTCCGGGCAAAAGATATAAGGACTGGGTAGTGGCTTCTTTTTTAAAGTTGGTAACCCATGTCTGCCCTTCGCGGGTACACTGGTAAAGACTGGCATAGCCGCTTTTGGGAAACACCACATTCAACAACCCCGGTTGGGGAATTGTAACCGTAGTGGTTGTACTTTGCTTAATCTCCACGGTCAGGTTTAAACGCGGCAAGACAAGCACTTCCAGATCATATTTTCCAACCAGGTATTTTTCCGTCTCGTTCAGTTTCTGCACATTGATTGTTTTGGCCCCTCCGTGTTTTCTGACAATAAACTGTTTATCGCGGTATTTTGAGCTGTTGCTCGTGAGACGTAACGATCCCTGCGGGGCATCCAGTGCTATAATGCTATGTTTTCTGGGAAATACACGTATGCTGTCTTTCACCACAGGGGGGATGGTATGCACAACCAACCGGTAAGTAACCAGCGGGTCCATCATGATTGTATCCGGTTTGCCCCGGAAATTGATGGTGTGATAATAGTTGGCTTTTACCTTCCCTGAGGTCATATCATAAAAAGTCATATTCACATTGGTCTCGGTTGGGTTTCCGTAGATGTCAAGCAGGTTGACCTGTGCGGTGGTATGGTCCAGTGCTTCCCGGATCACAATATTCAACACATCATGAAACTGTTCTTCATCGGTGGCATCATAGTACCGTCCCACGCAGTTGTAGGTTTTTTTAAAATCAGGATCTTCACCAATGCCGATCACGAAAGGTTTCAGGATAATCCCTTTTTTCTGAAGTTCGGCAGAAACTGCACAGGGATCCCCGTCGCACGCTTCTATACCATCAGTAATCAGAACCACAATATTCCTGCAGTTGACACACGGCGGAAAGTCATGCGCTGTCATTTCCAGGGAATGGGCAATAGGGGTGGTCCCTTTGGGAATCAGATACTTTAAGCGGTGTTTAATCGCTCCGGCATTATTGGGTCCGAAAGGAACCACCAGGCGGGTGTCGGAACAATCCTGCGGCGGAACAGGACTCTGAAATCCAAAAACCCGTAAAGCCATCTGTATATGAGGATCATGCTCCAGACTGTCTACCGTTGCAGATAAAATATGACGCGCAATATTAATCTTCTTATCACTGTTCCATAGCCCCGCCATACTCTGCGAACAATCAAACACGAAAAGAATCCTCGTGGTCGGAGGCTCGGATTTCTTATCCAAGGGAACCTGTGAAAAACCGGATAAAGCCATAAAAAATAACAACACTGAAATAAAAACCTGTTTTTTCATCATCGTCTTCGCAGGTATTTTTTTAACACGCATAAAAGTACAAAAAACATCCTTCCTTTTTTATTAAAATTCCCATACAATTGACATGATACCCCAATCACGATAAAAAATGATAATTTTGTACTAAATTAAACAGACAAGATATGAGTTTACAATGCGGAATTATCGGAATTGCCAATACAGGAAAAACAACCATATTCAACTGTATGTCCAATACCAAGGCCGAGGTGACGGAGTTTGCATTCGGATCAAGGAAAACCAATATCGGGATCGTTCAGGTTCCTGACCCCCGATTACTTGAATTGGAGAAATTTCAGCCTACGGAAAAAATCGTACCTGCCACCGTGGAGATCTTGGATATTCCCGGACTGGCTAAAGGGTCGAGCCAGGGGGAAGGGGTCGGAAACCAGTTTCTGGCAGATATACGGAACTGTGATGCCCTGATCCATGTGCTCCGTTGCTTTGATGATGACAACCTGCCTCATATTGAAGGCTCTGTGGATCCTGTCCGCGATAAAGAGATCATAGACTTTGAGCTGCAGATAAAAGATATGGAATCAGTGGAAAAAAAGATGGAGAAACTGAAAAAACAAGCTAAGACAGGAGATAAAGAGGCAAAAGCAGGGCTTCAGATACTGGAAAAGATAAAAGCCCATCTGGAAGACTTTAAGCCGGTCAGATCTCTGGCCTTATCAAAAGAAGAAGAAAAGGTAATCCACGACCTGTTCCTGCTTTCTTCCAAGCCGGTACTTTATGTATGTAATGTGGATGAAAATTCAGCCATGACGGGAAATGCATATGTGGAAAAGGTACGGGAAGCCATCCTTGAAGAAGATTCGGGACTAATCATTATTGCAGGAGCTATGGAAGCCGAGATCGCCGAGCTGGAAGACCCGGAAGACCGCAAAGCATTCCTGGAAGACCTGGGGCTCAAAGAACCAGGCGTAGATAAACTGACACGTGCTGCCTATAACCTGCTGAACCTGCAGACTTTCTTTACCGTAGGTCCGAAAGAAATCAAAGCCTGGACCATCCGCAAAGGAATGACAGCCCCCGAAGCAGCCGGCGTAATACACAGCGACCTGGAAAGAGGTTTTATCCGTGCCGAAGTAATGAAATACCGGGATTTTATCACCCTGGGATCGGAACATGCATGCAAAGAGGCCGGAAAATTCCATACAGAAGGGAAAAATTATGTGGTAGAAGATGGTGACATCCTGCATATACGGTTTAATATTTAAGAAGAGATGTTGAAATACTCAATCATATCTTTTCTTTTTCTTATAATATTCACCCTGCCTGTCAACGGACAGAGTCCTGCTGAAAAAATCCTGCAGGAACGCGGAGAAGTTTACCTTATTTTCCCAAGACCTTCACGTGAAAAGATCAACCGGTTGTCCCGGAAAATATCCATTGATGCAGTGAAGGAAGATTCGGTCGTAGCCTGTGTCAATAAAAAGGAATATGAGGTTTTTCTGAAGGAAAAAATCCCTTTCCGCATATACTTTTACCCGCGTCCTAAGAAAACAGACAAGACGAAGTCCTTGGCAGACCTTGAAAGCTGGACCGCCTATCCAACGTACGAACAATACGATTCGATCATGCAGAAGTTTGCTACGGATCATCCGGGTATCTGCAAAATAGATACCATTGGATCTACCTATCAGGGGCGATTGTTGCTGGCCGTAAAGATATCCGATCATGTTGACAGGGAGGAGGAGGAACCTGCGTTTTTTTATACGTCCACCATGCACGGAGATGAAACGGGAGGATATATTCTGATGTTACATCTTATCGATTATCTGTTGAGCAACTATGCGTCCGATGATACAGTGCGTATGCTGGTTGACAGCCTGGAAATCTGGATCAACCCTCTGGCCAATCCCGACGGTACCTATTACGGTGGTAACAACTCGGTGGATGGAGCCCGGCGGTACAATGCCCAGAACATAGATCTGAATCGCAATTTTCCCAATCCGGAAGACGGCCCTCATCCCGACGGCAACGATTATGCCGTGGAAACAATCGCTATGATGCAGTTTTTACATTCCCGCAACTTTATCCTGTCCGCTAACTTTCACGCCGGAGAGGAAGTGGTTAACTATCCATGGGATACCTGGACGTCCTCCGAAAGAACTCACGCTGATGATGCATGGTTTCAATGTGTTTCCCGTGAATATGCCGACACTGTCCATGCACACAGCCCGGCAGGATATATGACCTATGCCGATAACGGAGTTACCAACGGTGGAGATTGGTATGTGATTACCGGCAGCCGTCAGGATTATGTCACCTGGTACCTGCACGGACGGGAAATAACCGTTGAGCTGGACCACAGTAAAATCACGCCTGAAGATGAACTGAATTCATTGTGGAAATATAACTATCACTCTTTGCTGAATTACATGCAGGAAGCAATATGGGGGATATCGGGAGATGTGACCGATTCGGTGACAGGAAAACCGGTACGGGCCAGGATAGAAATTCCCGGTCATGACAGAGACAGTTCGTGGGTCTGGTCTGATTCGCTGAGCGGATATTATCACCGGCTGATTCTCGAAGGCACCTATGACCTGCAGGTCTCGGCACCAGGATACCGGACAAAGAACCTTTCCGGAGTGGTCGTCACAAATCACCGTCTGACCCGTCTTGATGTAACCCTTGCCCCTGTTTCCGTATCAATCACTCCCCCGTCCAAATCCGGAATATACCTGTTTCCCAACCCGGTTCATACAGGTAGCAGCCTGACTTTACGGTGGGGCACAGAGGAAAAGGCGACGATTTCCTTTACCGGTCCGGACGGCCGTAAACGAAAAGAAATAACCGTGCAGCTCAGGGAAGGAGAAAACCCTATTCCTCTGCCTTTGAGTATTTCCGGAATATGTTTTGTCACCATCCGGGGAACACATTCTCCGGCGGTTACAGAAAAACTGGTGATACTTCCGTAGATTTTATTTCAGATTTTATTTCAAAGATTCCATGGAATATCACCAGTATTTTCAATAAAACATTAATTTTACCGGAATTTTCAGAAGGACATACATATGGAGCGAACAAAAAAACTGATCTTTTTTTTCATCATATCCGTAATATTGGGGGTTTTCAGTCCCCGGGCAGGCTTTCCTCAGTTTTCAAAAAAACTTCCCTCTCACAAACCCAAACTCATTGTAACCATTGTTCTGGATCCTTTCAGCTTTGATCAGCTAAACCGTTATCACGACCGTTTCGGGGAAGGAGGTTTCCGGAAGCTGACCGACCAGGGGTGTTATTTCCGTAATGCCCGGTATAACTTTTTCTTTACGGAATCCACCTCGGGCATTGCCACACTGGCCACCGGTGCCAATCCCAGTGTTCATGGGATCACCGGTGCAAGCTGGTACGAACCGTTGTACAACCGGGAAATACGATGCACGGAAGATGATCAGGCAAGCGCTGTTGGCGGAAGTTTTGAAAACGGACAACATTCTCCTGTAAAACTACTTACCTCCACCCTTGGCGACGAGATGCGACTGAACAGCCGTTTTGGTTCAAAAGTTTTCAGTGTTAGCATAGATGCGGAAAGCGCAGTTTTGCTGGGTGGCCATCTTGCCAATGGTATTTATTGGTTCGACGACGTCAATGGCATTTGGATGAGCAGTTCATTTTATATGGACTCTCTTCCGCAGTGGGTACATCAGTTCAATGAAAAAGATCTCACAAGGTTTTATCTGCAGAAATCATGGAACACGTTATTGCCTCTCACCAATTATACGGCCAGCTTATCCGACAGTACGGATACCCGGAAAGGAATTAATAATCATACACTCTTCCCTTATAATCTGAAAAAGCTCTCAGCTGTGGGCCGGAAAAAAGAAAACCTTTCCCTGATCCGTCTTACCCCTTATGCCAACACCTTCACTAAAGACTTTGTAACCAATCTGATCCTCAATGAACAACTGGGCAAAGACAATACCTGTGATTTTCTGGGAGTCGTATTTTCTGCCAATCATTATATTCTGGATGCTTTTGGTCCGATGTCAGTAGAGGCAGAAGACGCCATGCTTAGACTGGACCAAGACATTGCTGATTTTATCAGCTTCATTGATAAGGAAATCGGGAAAGAAAATGTTTTATTGATACTCACAGCCTCAAGAGGGATCACCCCCGATCCCACATATATGCAAACACTTCGCATGCCATCCGGCTATTTCAACCCCAATCAGGCCATGGCGCTACTGCGCAGTTACCTAAATGTCATATATGGAGAGGGAAATTGGGTAAAAGGCTATCATAACCACCAAATCTACCTAAATCATATATTAATTGAAAATGCAAACCTGAACCTGTACACCATGCAGGATAAGGTTGCCGATTTTATGATACAGTTTATTGGTGTAAACCGCACTATTACAGCACACGCCTTACGTGAATCAGGAAATACAGGCGACCTGTTCATTCGTTTACAGAACGGGTATTTTCCCAAACGCTCGGGAGACATATTCGTCATTCTGGATCCGGGATGGGAAGAAAAAACCGGAGATAAAGAATCCAATGGGACGGGGTTCTGGTATGACTCACATGTTCCTTTGATCTGGTATGGATGGAAGATGCCGCGAAAGATCATCTATTACCCGGTAGATATCAGCGCAGTTGCCCCAACGCTCTCTTTTTTTCTGAATATCCCTGCCCCCAACGGTTCTCAGGGAATCCTGCTGGAATATCTACTGGATGGGAAAATATAAAATAACATTTCCGGTATGATTGTTGTAAAAATTTTTTTAAAATATATTTGTATCTATTTGAATATTTATATATTTGCAAACTAAATTTTTAAAATGTTTAAAAAATAAGATGATAAAAGGAATGAAAATTTCAGTAATCACGGTGATTCTTTTTATGTCGGCAATGGCAGTGGCATCCGCACAGACAGATAAAGACGTGATTGACAGTTACAACAAGGCAGTTCAACTGCTTAAATCAGATACGAAAGCATCTGTAGCTGCCTTTGAGAAATGTGTTTCCCTGGCCGACGAAATAGAGGAACTGGGAGACAAAGCGGCAGAATCCAGGAAACTAGCCCAGGACCAGATTCCGAAGCTTTATTATAAACTGGCCGTTGAAGCCTACAAAAAACGGGATTACCAAGGTGCCATTGACAACTTCAGGAAAACCAGTGAAACGGGCAAGAAATACGGGAATACGGCGCTGGCCCGGAAAAGTGAAAGTCTCATTCCCAAGATTTATTATGCTTGGGGAAAACAGGAATATGCAAAAAAGAATTTTGATAAGGCATTACAGATCTTCGATGAAGGCCTTGGCATCAATCCTAACCTGGCAAGTGCCTGGCTTGGGAAAGCATTGGTTTATGACAAAATGAAACAGGAAGACAAGATGAAAGACGCCGCTGACAAGGCTATTGAAATTGCCAGCAACATTAATGATCGCAAGACACTGAATGCAGCACAGAAATTTATGCGTAATTATACTTACAATCATGCGGTATTAGCGATTCAGGGAAACAAAACCGATGAAGCCCTGAAATATTTGCAGTCTTCTATTGCTTACGGGAACAATTCCCCTGATGTATATTACGAACTCGCAAAAATCTATACGACAAAGGAAAGATATAATGAAGCCCTGAGAAATATTAATAAAGCCATTACGCTGGATAAAGGAAATGAAATTGTGAAGGCCCGTTATTATTATACACTCGGGAAAATTTATAAAAAAACCGGAAAGAAAGAGGAAGCTTGCAGCGCTTTCAAGAAAGCCCTGCATCCTCCCTATGAAGAAAGTGCAAAATATGAGATCGAGAATGTGCTGAAGTGTGGAAAGTAATTTTTCTTCATAATAAGACAAAGCTGCTGTATGGCAGCTTTTTTTTTTAAAGGTTGTCAGCCAGGTCTCTCATATCTTTTATAAACCCGGGACGTTTTTCAATGGCATTCCCCACCACCAGGATATCCGCCCCTGCCTGATAAAGCTCTTCTGCCTGTGTTGCAGACCTGATTCCCCCTCCCACGATCAGCGGTACAGAACTCTCTTCTTTAACACGGGCTACGATATCTGCAGGTACCGGCATATCCGCTCCGCTTCCTTTTTCAAGATAAATCAAACGGTTTCCCATATACTCACCAGCCAAAGCTGTTGCAGTGATAATATCAGGCCTTTGCACAGGCAACGGATGTGTATTGCTGACAATTTCAACAGAAGTGTTCCGGGTTCCGGCAATCAGTATATATCCTGTAGGGATAGCTTCCAAACGGTAATACTTTATCAAAGGAGCTGCCACAACATGATTTCCGATAAGATATTCAGGGTTTCTACCGGAGATAAGGTTTAACAAAAGAATCCCGTCAGCTTTACCGGAAATCTGTAACAGGCTTCCCGGAAAAAGGAATATAGGCAACAAAGATACTTTTTTGATTTTTTCAATAACAGGTTCAACCGGTTTGGAGATAAGACTTCCCCCTATGAGCACCAGATCCGGAAGGTTGGTACCGGCTTTCTCAAAAAGGTGTTTAATACTGTCGTCAGGTACTTTATCCGGATCAATCAACAGAAAAAACATTTTTTTTCCTGATCGGACTTTATTTTCTATATCTGCAAGAACGGACATTCTTTGTTCTCTATTTACAACACCAAACCAACACATAGTCATCCATCCGGACATAATGCATGGTATAATTCTCTTTATTAATCATTTCATTGTCCACATAACCCTGTATGATTCCCTCGTCTTCCGGTTCAAAAGGACAAATAATCAGATTTTTCCTGAAATTCAGGCCATTTTTGTCACAGATCTTGTACAATGTCTCCTTGGCACACCAGTGAATATAGAGATGATATCTCATTTTTTTTTCATCAGGAGTAATTTTTTCATCCGGGTTAATAAAATAATGAGCAATCCTTGAGATACGATGTGTCATTTTCTCCATGTCAACGCCCACACGTTTTGTCCTGCTCAGTAAGATCGCCGTATAATTTCCAGAATGGGATATACTTATCCGGTATGAGTTATCACGTAAATACGGTTTATTGGTCCGGTTGTAGACGATTCTGGCCCGGGAATCTATCATGATCTGCAACAAAGCCCTAACACTGAGGAATTCCAGTTTTCTGGCATAATTTCGAAAAGTCTCCAGTCTTTCTCTCTCCTTATCATCAAGAGATACTTCTTTTGCCAGCTCTTCATAATCCTCCGTGATCTCCCACATTCCCAGCTTACAATCCTTATCCTTTTCCTTAATAAATACAAGACTCATACTGCAGAGATAAATATTCTGAAAAATAGGAAAAATGTTACTTCCAAAAAAATGTTTGGATCAAATGGATTATATCTTTTCTTACAAACCGGATCACGGGGGCAAGAGAATCCTGCTCAGGCACCAATTTAAAGTATAATGCTCCGCGCACAAAATGTTCAGTGCTGTCAGTCAGAAAAAACTGAACATTAGAAGCCACATTGCCTTTTATGTCATACAATATTCCGTAGACATGCTTTTCCCTGTCCGAAAAGGAATGTTCACGGATAGCATCGGCCTTGACAGTATGTTTATAGGCCAAAGAATATGTATCCTCCAACATCTGTCCAAGATTATTATTGATTTTTTTATAAGTAAAATGAATCTTCCCGTGAAACTCAGGAAAATCAATGTTCAGCCAGCAGGGCCCGGCATCCGGTTCTTCATCCTTTTTCACAACTGCATAAACCGGATATTCAAATGTAAACGGACAAGGCCCCTTGTAGACACAATATTTCTTTTCGGGCAAATCTATTCTGAAATAGCCATGTGGTCTGGGCGTATATTTTCTTTTACATGATCCAAAAAGTAATGTGACCCCCAGAACCAGAAATAATAAAGATAACCTCCCAATAGAATATTTATTCATCATACTGTATCTCAGGCTTATAAATCACCTCAATCTTTTCTATACGGCGATTGTCTGCCGCAATGATTCGGAAGGTAAAATTACGATATTTCAATACTTCTCCGCGTCCGGGAATTTTTCCACGGATGGCAAGGATCAGTCCGGCCAGCGTTTCAGCGTCTCCTTTGATCACATCAAAATAATTGTCCTTAATACTCAACACTTTATAGAAATCGTTCAATAAAATCTTTCCTTCAAACACATATTTATCTTTTCCTATCCGCTCAAACAAAGATTCCTCCCCTTCCTGTTCATCTTCAATTTCCCCAACGATTTCTTCGAGTATATCTTCCAGCGTAACGATCCCGCTGGTCCCGCCATATTCATCAATCACCACCGCCATATGTATTTTGTTGGCCTGAAACTCTTCCAGTAAACTGTCTATTTTTTTTGTTTCCGGCACAAAATAAGGAGGGCGAATCAATGACTGCCAGGCAAAACCATTGTTTTTCCCCAGATGGGGAAGAATATCCTTAATGTATAGAATCCCTTTGATATGATCAAGAGACTTGATATATACAGGCACCCGTGAGAACCCTTCTTCTATAATCTCTTTAAGCATAGTTCTGAACGGGATTTTTATATCCACGGCAAATACATCCAGACGTGGCGTCATGATCTCCCGGGCATCCAGATTTCCAAATTTTGTGATCCCTTTCAGTATCTTTTCATCTTCCAGTATGCTATCAGATGTAATATCCAAAGCCTCGGAAAGGTCATTAATGGAAATATTGTGTGATTTTTTAGCCAGTTTTCTGTTGATGATATTTGTGGATTTCACTAACGGTGTAACAAACGGGCTGAAAAGAATCCTGGTCACTTTTATGGGAAAAGCCATAAACTCGGCCCATTTTAGCCGAATCTGATTGGCATATATCTTAGGCATAATTTCCCCGAAAAGCAGTAAAAGGAAAGTAATAATCACCACCTGAAAAATAAATCCCAAAGTAGGGACCCTGGAAAAATCAATCAGTTGATTGGTAATATAGGATGAAAGGATCACGATGCCTATATTGACAAAATTATTTCCGACCAGAATTGTCCCCAACAATATTTCCGGCTGGTTGTATAGTTCAAGAATACGCCTACTTTTTTTCCCTTGTCTTCGTTTTAACTCATCCAGGTCGCCAGGTGTAAGAGAGAAGTAAGCTACCTCCGATCCGGAAAACAGGGCCGACGAGATCAGCAAAAAAAACAATACCATCAACCATGCCAGATCTTCCCATGTAAATGCATGATACGTAACCTGGAAGGCATTGATCAAAAACACTAGGTGAGGGTCTTCAGCTTCCAAAACCTGCATGTTTAGGATTGCACATCAAAAACTAGAACGGGAGATCATCCTCTTGGGAAGCATTGACATCCGGGGTTTCAGGAGTTGCTTCAGGAGTGGATTCATCCGCTGCCGGAGCAGCGGCTTCAGAATCCCCACGACGACCAAGCATCTGTAGATTATCGGCAACAATCTCAGTTATGTATCGTTTGTTTCCGTTTTTATCCTCGTAGGATCGTGATCTGATCTTACCTTCAATGTACAAGGCCTGCCCTTTTTTTACATAATCTTCCACCACTTTGGCCAACCCGCGCCATACGACAATGTTATGCCATTCGGTTTGTGTCACCTTTTCACCATCCCTGTTCCTGTAAGTCTCGCTCGTAGCCAAAGGAAAGTGCGCTACAGGCACATTTCCTTCCAAATATCTAACCTCGGGGTCCTTACCGACATTCCCTATCAAAATTACTTTGTTAACCATCTAAATAATATTTATTTTCCCTGTAAAAATAATAAAAAATCAAACACTATTATAATTCGGACAGTTTATTAAAATATCCTGTGGTAAACTGATATAAATTCACATTTTACATAAATCTTTCGGGATATTCTTCCATATAGGCCGTTATCAAGCGGGGAAAAGCATATGCTTTCAACTCATTTAAAGGCGCTCTTATATATTTCCGATATAAGTCCCCCGGCCACTTATTGTCTTTCACATGATAGAAACGAGCAATGACTCGCCTGTGAGTCAGTTGATGCAATATTGGTCCGGAAATGAAAATATTACCACTCATACTCATGGGTAATCTTTCTTTATGCAGGAACCCGGCAAATGTCCTTTCCGGATTTCTCTCGAGGTCTGTTACTATCTCCGGAAAATCGAACAATTTATGCCAGATATCTTTATCTTTCCGTTGTTTTACAAGGACATTCCCATTATTTATCCAGACAAGATAATGAAGATACCGGGTTATTATCCTGGGATGTTTGCTTCTGACAGGAATCTCTTCCACGATATCTTGTTTCTTAGCCATACACCATTGTTTCAGGGGACACACGCTGCAATCCGGTTGTCCCGGGATGCACTGCAAGGCTCCGAATTCCATCAAAGCCTGGTTGAAATCGCCGGGACGGTCGGGAGGTATTAACGTCCCTGCCAAACGGCTTACTCCTTTTTTCCCTTCTGATGTATTAAAAGGGGCTTTCAATGCAAAAAGCCGGGACAAGACTCTGAATACATTCCCATCCACCACAGGTACAGGTTGATGAAATGCAATCGAAACTATAGCTGCAGCCGTATAAGGCCCAATTCCTTTCAATTTCAACAATTCTTCATATTTACACGGAAACTTTCCATGAAATTCCCTGACAATTCTTTGAGCAGTTTCATGCATATTGCGTGCTCTTGTATAATAACCCAAGCCTTCCCAGATCTTCAACACCTGCTCAACAGAAGCTGCAGCCAACGATAAAATATCAGGAAAAGCTTTAAGAAACCTATAATAATATGCTGTTCCATGCATCACTCGTGTTTGCTGAAGGATGATTTCAGCAACCCATATGCAATACGGATCATGTACACGCCTCCAAGGCAAATCACGTTTATTGACAGAATACCACTCGAGTAATATTTCCGTAAAAGACCGTTTCATTCATACATTTTTTCAATTTGCTTATAAAAAATAAAGTTTTTTAATTTAGTTTATATCAAATAAAAAGAAAACTTTATATATTTGCACACCTAATAAACGAAAATTAATCTAATTTATTGATAACTAAAGATTTTTAAAATGACTAAAGCAGACATTGTAAACGAAATCTCAAAAAAAACCGGGATTGAAAAAGTAACCGTACAAAAAACGGTAGAAGCCTTCATGGAATCTGTAAAAGGCTCCTTAGCAAATAACAATAATGTGTACCTGAGAGGATTTGGTAGTTTTATTGTTAAGAAAAGAGCCCAAAAAACCGCTCGGAATATTTCCAAAAACACCACGATCATTATTCCGGAACATTTTATCCCCGCTTTCAAACCTGCCAAGACCTTTGTAAACAAAGTGAAAGGTAACATCAAGTAATTTTAAAAAATATTGAAATGCCAAGCGGGAAAAAGAAGAAAAGACACAAAATGGCAACTCACAAGCGTAAAAAACGTTTACGTAAGAATCGCCATAAAAAGAAAAAATAACCTTTTTTAATTATTTTTTCTTTCTATTATTGTCTAAAGACCGAAGTCTTTAGGGTTTTTTGATTTTTTGTTCTTCCAAGCCAGGAGGCAATCTCATTGATAAAGGTTTAGCGTGTGAGTTACGAGTTGGTCATTGATGCCACTACCTGTGAGATAAATATTGCCTTACTCCGGGACAAGGCACTCATTGAATTATCCAAGGAAAAAAGTGATATTCGTTTTTCGGTAGGAGACATTTACTTAGGGAAGATTAAAAAGATCATGCCCGGACTGAATGCTGCCTTTGTGGATATCGGCTTTAAGAAAGATGCATTTCTGCATTACCTTGATCTTGGCCCACAGTTTAACACCTTGCAGAAATATCTCTCACTGGCGATCAACCGTAAAGGACGCATGCCCTCCCTACACCGGTTCAAAAAAAGTCCGGATATAAAAAAAGAAGGAAAGATATCAAACGTATTGAAGCCTGGCGACTATGTTGTCGTGCAGATTGTCAAAGAACCCATCTCCACGAAAGGTCCCCGTCTGACGTCGGAAGTCTCCCTGGCCGGACGTAATCTTGTATTGTTACCTTTTCATGATAAAGTATCTGTTTCTCAGAAAATCGAATCAGCCGAAGAAAAAAATCGGCTGAAACAACTGATACAAAGTATCAAGGCAAAGAATTACGGCGTAATTGTCCGAACCGCTGCTGAAGGGAAAAAAGTAGCTGAGTTGGATGGAGAGTTACGGAGTCTGATAAGTAAATGGGAATCTGCTTTCCTGAAACTACGGAATGCATCCCCCCCAAAGTTGATGATCCAGGAACTGGATCGTGTCTCGGTCATTTTGAGGGATCTGTTGGGCGTATCCTTTGATACCATCTGGGTCAACGATGCCCAGTTGCATCGGGAGATGCAAGATTACATCAGGTCCATAGCCCCGGAAAAGGTAAAAATCGTCAAGCTTTACAAAGGAAAGCTTCCTATCTTTGAACATTTCGGTATCAATAAGCAGATTAAAAATCTGTTTGGCCGGACGGTCTCATTCAAAAATGGCGCTTACCTGATCATTGAACATACCGAGGCATTGCATGTCATCGATGTTAACAGCGGTAACCGTTCAAAAGCAGGAAACTCGCAGGAAACCAATGCCCTCGAAGTCAATCTGGCTGCTGCTGAGGCAATCGCCCGGCAATTGCGTCTGCGGGATATGGGTGGTATCATCGTAGTGGATTTCATTGACATGACATCCCCCGAACACCGCCAGATGGTCTATGAAAAGATGAAAGAGGCCATGGCTGATGACAGGACCAAACATAACATATTGCCCTTGAGTAAATTCGGACTTATGCAGATCACCCGCCAGCGGGTGCGGCCGGTATTGGATATCGAAACCGAAGAAGTGTGCCCCGTTTGCCTCGGCACAGGAAAAATCGGCCCAAGCATCCAACTGACCGACCAAATAGAAAACCATCTGAAAGAGATCCAGGAAAAACACCGCTTCAAAAAACTTACATTACGCGTACATCCATTCATTGAAGCCTACCTGACTAAGGGTCTTTCATCTATCCGGAAAAAATGGAGCCGGAACTATCACTGCAAACTGAAAATAGAACCACTATCTTCTCTCTCATTCCTGGATTACAAATTTATAGACCCATATGGTGATGAAGTGATAGATTAAGCTGGTTTTTCCCTATGCAAGTAAGTAATCTTCCTGTTTTTACATGTTTGCAAATTATAAGAGTTTTTCCTACTTTAGCTATTCATCTAGAAGCATTGTAAAATAGTAATATCCTGTTTTTTAATGAATACAAAGAAACTAATTTTATTTACAGGTTTATTGGTTTACCTCGGAATATCAGCCGGAGCACAAATACTCAGTCCGGTTCATTGGAGTTACAAAGTTGAAAACATCAATAAAGACGAGGCTGTGCTCATTTTTACAGCCGATATTGATAATAAATGGCATCTTTATTCCCAAAATATCCCTGACGGAGGCCCCGTCCCTACATCTTTTACATTCAAAGCTTCGGATAATTACGAACCGGAAGGAAAGGTGGAGGAAGTAAGCAAAGGAGAAAATATTTTTGATTCCAGTTTTAACATGAAGCTTACGGTATACAGCCGTAAAGCCGTTTTCAAACAAAAAATCAGAAAAAAAACAGACAAGCCTTTTTCGGTAACGGGGACGCTCGAATACATGTGCTGTGATAATTCACGTTGTATTCCTCCCAAAGAAATTGATTTCAGCTTCACCCTCAATGAGAAAGGAACTTCTGCAAAGAATTCCCGGGCTGTCACCGACACAAAAAAAGAGACAAAGGAATCCGTCCCTCAGATGCAGAGCAAGGTCAACCTGAATGTCACCGGGATTAATGAGGGGGCAGAAACAAAACAAAGTGTTTCTGCAACAGGAAAAAAGGCTGCCAAAACAGCTCCTGAAGGCAAGAAGAAATCGCTGTGGATTTTCTTTTTCCTTTCCATGCTGGCCGGTCTGGCCGGAACCATCACCCCCTGTGTCTTCCCCATGATTCCGATGACCATTGCTTTTTTCACGCGCAATACAGGCAGTCGTGCCAAATCTATCCTGCAAGCATTTATTTTCGGGATTTCCATCATGCTGATCTACACCTCCGTAGGGTTGATCGTGTCACTAACCAGCGCAGGAGCTGACTTCGCCAATACATTGAGTACACATTGGATTCCCAATCTGACCTTTTTCGTCCTGTTTCTAATCTTTGCTGCAGCATTTCTGGGCATGTTCGAATTGGTCCTACCCAACAGCCTGATCACCAAAACCGACAAGCAGGCTGATAAGGGAGGTATGCTGGCTTCTTTTTTCATGGGACTGACCACAGTGTTGGTTTCCTTCAGTTGTACCGGGCCTCTGGTTGGGGCTCTGCTGGTGGAGGCATCTACAGGTGAGATCATCAAACCAACTATTGGGATGTTCGGCTTCGGTTTGGCTTTTGCCACCCCTTTCACGCTGCTGGCCATCTTCCCCTCCTGGCTAAAAGGCTTGCCCAAATCGGGAGGATGGCTTAATTCCGTGGAGGTAGTGCTTGGTTTCATCATACTGGCATTCAGTATGAAATATCTCATGACCATCGACCAGACTTACAACCTGCACTGGATCAGCAGGGATGTTTACCTGGCTATTTGGATCGTAATATTCACTCTGATGGGTTTTTACCTTCTGGGCAAGATCAAATTCAAAAAAGACAGTGACCTTCCATATGTGAGCTTTCCCCGGTTGGTGTTTGTAATCATCACTTTTACCTTTGTAATATACCTGATTCCCGGCTTATTTGGCGCGCCTCTAAAGCCTATATCAGGTTTGCTGCCACCAATGAAAGCTCAGCAATTCAATCTGTTCACTTCAGAAAATATACAAAATCAGCCGGCTGTCCTCAGCAGTCAGGAGCTTCCTGCATCTTTGTGTGACAAACCCAAATATGATGATCTTTTTGAATTACCTTATGGTCTGCAGGGATATTTCGATTACAAACAGGGACTGTCCTGCGCCAGAAAGCTGAACAAACCCCTTTTACTGGATTTCGTGGGTCATGCTTGCAGCAACTGTAAAGAAATGGAATCGAGGGTCTGGTCTGATCCGGAAGTATTGAAAAGATTAAGAAAAGATTTTGTGCTGGTAGAACTATATGTGGATGACAGGACTAAGCTTCCCGAAAATGAATGGATAACTTCATCATATGACGGAAAAGTGAAAAAGACCATCGGGAAGGTCAATGCCGACTTAGAGATCTCGCGTTTCAGGGTGAATACCCAACCTTATTATATCATTCTCGACACCAACGAAAAGGTACTGGTTCCACCAATCGGGCACACCCTGAATATTCAGAAATTCATTGATTTTCTGGATACCGGAAAGAAAGCTTTTGAGAGAAAACAATAAGGAATATCCGGCCGCTGAGTATTACAACAAACCGGTAATTTTTTCTACCAACCGACTAAATGGCACTTTTTCCTGTTGTCCGGTAGACATAATTTTTACCGCTGCCTTTTCTTCAATTAACTCATCTTTTCCGATAAGAACAACAACCCGTACCTGTTTCCGGTTGGCATAACTCATCTGCTTTTTGATCTTTACCGAATCGGGATATAATTCGGCGGCAACACCTGCTTTTTTGAGATCTATCACCAAAGGAAGGACCCTGCCGGCTTCTTCTTCCCCAAAATTCAGAAAAAGTACCGGTGAAGCAGATTCAATGGCCTCAGGAAACTTGTTGGTATTCAACATCACGTCATAGATTCTGTCAGCTCCGAAAGAAATACCAACGCCTGAAATACCGGGCATGCCAAAAATACCGGTCAGGTCGTCATATCGTCCTCCTCCGCATATACTTCCGATTTTCCATTCCGTAGCAACCACCTCAAAAATAGTTCCCGTATAATAATCCAGTCCGCGGGCCAACGTAAGATCAAGAGTATATGTTACTTGAATATTCGATTGTTCAAGATAACCAAAAAGTTTCTCCAGCTCTTCTACTCCTTTCGTACCAACAACTGATGTTATGAGCATATTCCTGAGAAAAGAGATCTTTTCACGGTTATTCCCCTGAAAAGTAAGAACCGGTTTCAGTTTTTCAACAGCTTCGGAAGGAATATCCCTCTCCTTCAATTCTTCGATTACACTTTCCAAGCCGATTTTTTCCAGTTTGTCAACTGCAATGGTCAGATCTTTCATCTTTTCAGGGATACCTAATATCTCAGCGATCCCGGCCAAGATTTTCCGGTTGCTAATACGTATCTCAACACCTACCTCCAGCCCTCGGAAGACCTCATCCATAATCTGCACCAATTCCGCCTCATTCAGCAGGGATATACTTCCTATTACATCCACATCGCATTGATAGAACTCACGATAACGACCTTTTTGCGGACGGTCGGCACGCCATACCGGTTGGATCTGATAACGTTTGAAAGGAAAAACAATCTCATTGCGGTGCTGCACCACAAAACGGGCAAAGGGAACCGTCAAGTCATACCTCAATCCTTTTTCAGCGATATGCACCGACAGTGATCTTGCATCCATGCCTGAAAGCTCAGCCGGATCAATGCCTGAAAGGAAATCCCCCGAATTAAGGATTCTGAACAACAAGCGGTCACCTTCTTCCCCATATTTTCCCATCAGTGTGGATAAGTTCTCCATAGCGGGGGTTTCCAGAGGTTGATATCCTGATTTTTTAAATACCTCCTCAATCGTATGAAAGATATAGTTTCTCCGTGTCATTTCACGTGGAGAAAAATCCCTGGTTCCTTTGGGTATGGAAGGTTCTTGTTTGGCCATTTATAAAGTTATCCTGAAGCTGCAAATATAAGCCCAAAATTTTCAAAAAAACTATTCTCCCGTAAATATATACCGGCAATCAGTAACGTCCCAGTCTTTTGAAATCGGATCGCAGCATCCCATCTGGTTTTTTTGCAGATAATAAATGATAATTGAAATAATATAATGTTCCGTCTACGCCCAGGATGGTTTTATAGATGCGACCTTCTTTGCCCGTACCTTCCGGTCCGATCTTGAAAAGGAAGGCCATATCTTCCGGGGGATCCTGCAGGGTTTTATCCAGCGTTTCCCTTGTCACAACCCTGACAGGATGATCATACAATTCCTTAATTTTTTTTTCAGTATTGACCTCCGGCGCAAGATCATCGGCAACAACCCACAGTATTTTCCGTGGTAATTCCGCCAGATTCTTATTGTAATATCGTAAATTCTTCAAGGAAACATTGGGGTGTTCCAAAAGAGATTTCACATGTTTCTGCATAAACTTCAGGATCACCGGCAATGCATACTGATAAGAAATCTCTTCCGATTCGCAGTATCCCAGGGGAAAAGAACAAAACTCAGGCATCTTGGACAAACTATTGACCGGATCCCCGAGGATAATATTCAGATAATCATAATAAACACCTGCCCTGTCCTTCTCAAAAGCCGTGGAAGTAAGGATAAGAAACGAATAAGCAGGATCATTTTTCTTTTTCAGGAACTCATCATAGGAGATCATTTCGTAAGGTGTAATATACCACTCCTGTTTAACTGCCTTTTTGATCAATGGATTATACAATGAAAAAACATTTTTCTCAAGCACCACGAGTGTTTTGCTCTTTTTGAAATTCTCCACTTGTTCGAGAGTCGGAAAAGGAGCCTGACTGAAAACCAAAAAGCTTAACATAAATAATAATATGCTACCAACAAATTTTTTCATATCCGGTCAATATTTACATTTATGACAAACCTATATAAATTTTCCCATAGGGAATACATAAAAAACAAAAATACCGATATTTCAAACTTCTTTATTTTGATGCAGGAAGATATACTGGATTACGTTCGTTAAACTTACGAATATACAGAAATTTCAACTGTTTCTTCTTCCTTGGTCCCAGTTTGACATATTCATCATAAAGTTCTGGATCCCGCATAAGTGCTACTTCAACACTCTCTACATTATATTCCATGATTTTTCCCGTTTCAAAATCCAGGATAAACTGTCGCATTTCCGTACGCTCATAGGTAGAAGTCTCGTAATAAGAAGGATAATAAAAATAGTATGGATAATAATACTGATAATTCGGATCATAATAGCGAGTCTCATAAGTGGTAATAGTTCCTACAAAATGGCATATTCCTCCAACGATTGTTATTCTGTCAAAATGGCCTTTAATCTGAACATACAGAATTCCGTTGCGGGCATACCCCCATATATTGTCCTTTTTTACCTGACGGCGTATGCCGTTGTCATCGAAATAAGTGATTACTTCATGGGATAATACCTTGTTGTAAAAATCCTGATCGTTATATCCGACAATCGTAAGAATCCGCGACTTAAGAATAGGCTGATTGCTTTTCACCTGATCAAAATTCAGAAAAATCCCATCACGGAATCTGAATTTTTGGTTCAGCAAGGCTTTCCCGTTATCGTTTTGGGGGAAAGCATGAAATAGCACAAAAAACAATATACCGGCACAAACAACTTCTTTTTTAAATCCGTTCATAATCCTATCCTCCTTTATGCACATTTTCTGCTAAATAAAGAAAAATCATTTAAATTAAAACAAATTTCATACCTTAACGTTAAAAAATGTATTTTTAATCCGTAATAAAGATTTATTCAACCTATTCTAATAACGTGGCAGAAATAAATATTTTTTTGGATTTTTTTTCATTCGACAACAAAAACCGGTTTCCGGATGAAATCAGAGGAAAGGTCGCTTTGGTTAATTTCATTACCTTACTTACAGTAACCATCGCCTTACTTTTTGGCATACTGACAATTACATCGGATGAAAGATGTTTGTTCTTAACTTTTTCTTTTCTCACGCTATTCATTACATTAATGATAAATTTCCTGGTCTTCAAAAAGATCAGAAATGAAAAACTGTTTTTTTACGCTTTTCTTTTTTTAACAGGTCTGGCTTTTCTGATCCCCCTGGTCTTCTTAAACTACGGGATAGGTTCTGTTGTATGGTTTCTCATTTACCCTCCTTTAACCATGTATCTCCTGGGGATAAAAAAAGGCACATGGGTCAGCCTTGCATTTTTTATTCTGCTGATTATTTTGTTATTGGTACCCGGTTTAATCCCTGAAAATAACACCGATTATTCCCTTGCCCTACGTATAAATTTTCTTTTGGTTTTCCTTTTCCTGTATCTTATAAGTACGTTATATATTAACTATCTTAACCGGTCTGTTGAGATGTTAAGAAAATCCAATGAGTTCATTATCAAGGAAAACAAAAGAAGGGATGATTTTCTAACCACGTTGTCTCATCAGATTCGCACACCTTTAAATGATATTGTAGCTTTTAAGAATATCCTCAAGAGAATCCCCGTCCCCTCGGAAGACAGGCAATTACTTGAAATGATCTTGGCCTCAACCAACAATCTTATCCACGTTGTTGAATCCATTACCGAGTCAGGAAGTTTCAATATTGCTGATAATAAAGTCACTGAACAACCCTTTGTTTTGTCTGAGGTTCTGGATAACATGAAGATTTTTTTAGATAAGCAATACAAAAAAAGACTAAATATCAAGTTCAGACAGGAAAACATTAAACCCGTTAATGTCATCGGAGACCGAATTCTTGTCAAACAGGTGTTTCTGAATGTTTTTGAGTACATTGTCAGAAACACACCCACCTTTGAAATCAGTGATGTAAACGTAGATGTAATGGTTGGGACAACGAACAACAAACCGGCCCTGAATGTTCGCTTTTTCAGCAAGAAAATCACTTTCGACACGAACCGGTTCAATAAGCTGCTTAAATTATCGAATCAAGGGGTACGGGTGGTAACCAATCCGGAAGATTTTCAGTATATCAGTTTACTTCTTGCCCGGAATCTCTGTCAACTGGTAAACGGAAGTCTGACCTTGCATGATATCAATGGGAAAACATATATTTTTGTCAGTATTCCCTTCAGGAAAGTGGAAGAGAAGCTCCCGGAGTACCTGCCAAAAGAAAACGCAGAAATCCCGGCTTTGGTAAAAAAAGATCTGAAAGAAGCAATTATTTTACTGGCAGAAGACAACCCCATCAATCAAAAAATTGTCAAAATCAGTCTGGATAAGTTTGTAAAACGAATTGACGTGGCACAAAACGGGAAAGAAGCGTTGGACCTCTACGGTAAAACCAAATATGACTTTATCCTGATGGACATTCAGATGCCCGTTATGAATGGAATCGTGGTTACCCGAAAAATACGTGAAATCGAATCCAGCACCCACACCCACACACCGATTATTGCCATCACAGCCAATGCCATGTTGGGCGATCGGGAAACATGTTTATCTGCTGGCATGGATGATTATATCAGTAAACCGTTTCAGATAGAAACGCTGATTGGCAAGATGAAAGATTTTCTTTAACCATCTGTCTTGTTCAGGTCACTTATCCTTTTATTGTCCCCGGGCCCGGCTTTATAAACACATGGATCAACCCCGATCACCAGAACATCATCAACCTGAAAAAGATCTCCTTTCCAATCCTGAAACCTTTCATGCAGGATATATTGTTGTTGCCACATGGGAAGTTGATGGATCGACAGCAACAGATGACGGAAACGACGATACATAAATTTCTTCTTAGCTGGCCCCCCAAACTGGTCGGGATAACCATCCGTAAAAAGATAGATACGATCCCCTTTTTCCAGCTTTATTTCATGCCGGGTAAAAGTGTCTCCATCCTCTCCTTGTCTGAATCCCACAGACACCCGGTCTCCTTTGAATTCCATGAGAGTGTTCTCCCGCACCAGATACAAAACATGAAAAGCTCCCGCAAACTCCAGGATCATTTTTTCCCGGTCCAGCGTACAGAAGCTGATATCCATCCCGTCCTTCACCAACATATCATCTTCTCCATGGCTGAAAGTATTAATAATTCCATGGTTAAGAATATTTAATGCCTCATCCGGATGGACAACCCCCTGATCCTTGATGATCTTATCCAGGATCTGAAATCCGATCATAGACATAAAAGCGCCGGGGACCCCATGACCCGTACAATCAGCTACTGTAAAAAAGACTTTGCCCTCTTTCTTATTGATCCAATAAAAATCCCCGCTCACAATATCCCTGGGCAGGAACAAAATAAAAGACTCGGGTAACAGCTTGTGAAAGAAATAATCCGACGGAAGAAGAGCCTGCTGAATTTTCTGGGCATACCGGATACTATCCGTAAGGTCTTTGTACATATGGTTCAGCCGGTCACGTTGTTCCTCAAGTTTTTGGGCTATTTTCTCTTTTTCCTTCAGAAGTTTATTGGTTTCAATCAGCGATCGTGTCCTGTAATCTATATAAATCAGGACCAGACCAAGAATGATCAGAAAGATCACAATGATAACAATATAAACAAAACGGAATAGATTCGTGGTACGGAATGTCATCAGTAAACGTGGGGCAGACCATTCACCGGCACTCCCGGAAGAACGCACATAGACACTGTATGTTCTGTTTCTAAGATCGGTCAGATAAACTTTTTTTGTCCCCGGGATGATATGCCACTGATCATCATCCCCCCGGATCATGTACATAATCCTGTTGCCTGCCGGATCCGTGAAATCCAATGCTTTGAATGCCAGCTCCAGCAAATTGAGGTTTTCAGACCGTATTATAATCTTATCCGCAACAGGTGCATCGTTCCAGTCTTTTCCGGAAAGATAACGAACCGATTCAATAACCACCTTCGGAAAAGATGAAGATTTCAGGAGTGAATCCGGATGAAATCCCAATACAAAGCCATCTCCTCCGAAAAATACTGCTCCCTCCGGAGAAACATATTGTCCACCCGGATTAAAATGCAACTCTCCGTCAAAATCCGCCTTCATCGCCCCAAAGTCTCCAAAGCCGGTATTGTAACGTACCAATCCGTTGCCGGACCCCAGCCAGATGGTTTTTCGACGATCCATGATGCCGGCATAGAAGGAAGTATTGGTTAACGCTTCATCCTCAAAAACAGTAAAGCTGAATGGATTCACCGTTATCATCCCCAGGCCTTTGTCGGTAACAACCCATAAAGTATCCGGTGACGAACCTAAAATCCGGTATATATTCATTTCTTCCTCCGGAAAATCGTTAAGGACGATAATCTCATTAAATACCGGCTCTATCCTGCCCAGGAAGTTATCTCCCCCCACCCATATCCTGGTATCCGGTGTTTGACAAATGGTATAAATTCCGGGAAGGGAATCCGAAGAAGCAGGTTTTTTCTGAAAGGTATATTTCTTCAGATATTGCATGTTGCCGGCAAGACGATAAACCTCTCCGGCCGATCCGAACCAGATATCTCCGTCAAAAGTAGTATCCATGGAAAAAACAGGCAAGGTATCCGGGAGTTTGATCCCGAAATAATCCCCGGCAGGGATAAAACTATTTTTTCGTCTGTTAAATACTTTTAAGCCATTTTCCGTTCCTGTCCACACCAGCCCCCTTTTATCCTGTAAAAAACAATACACTTTTTTCAAAGTCATTCGGCTCATTGAATCCAAAGCTTCTGCATAATAATGACGCAGGACTTTCCCTGTTGTCCGGTCCAGCAGGTAAATCCCATCCCCCACAGTCCCAGCCCAAATACGAGTATCCTGTGACAATACGGCAGATACCTGTGCTCCTCTTGTCCTTTCCTTCGAAGAAACAACCGGCCACAATGTAAACGGCGAGTGTTTCTCACAGATTTTCACCAAACCTTTCCCGGTACCTACCCACAGAATCCCCGTTCTGTCTCTCCAGACAGATGTGATCCGCGTATTTTGCAATTCCGGAGCTGTGTATCTTTTTTGTGGGAAGTCCTGACCGGGCCCCAGTGAGTATATCGCTCCGTCTATGGCCAGCCAGACTCTTTTTTTCTCAGGATAAAAAGCAGTAACCTTTGCATTTTCTCTCCCGGGAATATTCAGGAGGATAGTCTCTCTATCTAATGGATCATAAAGAAATAAGCCCTTTTCACTTCCGATGATCAATTTTTCAGTGAAGAAAGCCGGGGTGATAAAATGAATTTTCCCGGCTTCGGGAACTTCATAGTGTGCAAGTACTTTTTCACCACCGGCACTCAGAACATAAAAGCCCCCGGCGGTATCGCAAAGGAAAGAAGTGTTATTCAGACCGGTCCGATTCCTGCCATCGCCATGCTCACCCTGACCGGAAATCTTTACAAACCGATTTTCCCTCTTATCAAATCTCTGCAGCCCGGAGAGCCCGGAGAGCCATACCTCTCCGCTACCGGTAACCAATAGATGAGTAACACCGGTATCGTTGGTTTTCTGGTTCTCTTTCGCTGAAAAAAAATGCACAAACTCTTCTTTGTTTATATCTTTCCGGCAGACTCCCCTATCGGTTAAAATCCACAAATTCCCCTGACTGTCTTCCTGAATGTCCCGAATGCAGTTCCCGGCTATGGTTGCCGTATCCCTGAAACGATGCGCATACTTCCTGAATCCGTAACCATCATATCTGTTTAGACCGTTTGCAGTACCAACCCACAGGTATCCCCGCGAGTCTTTAAACAATACGGTTATTCGGGAATCGGAAAGACCGTCACGGGAGGAGAAAAGAGAGATTTGTACACGAGAATTTTCCTGCGAAAGGCATATTGTTTCTACAACCAGTGTAAAAATAATGATCAGTCCAAATAAGAAGCCTTTGCGCATTTTACCATATTCCAAAAAATACCCGTATACCAGACTCCGGTGCCCGGTTTGTTTTCCCATAATTTTACTGTAAATATGCTAATATTCTCAAACAATACCAATACCGGCAGGTATCCGATCCTGACTACCGTAAACCGGAAAGCAACCGGCAGGCAAAAAAAAAACCGCTCCCTGCGGAGCGGTTCTTCTATGTCGAACGGAAGTTATTTCCCTCTCTCTTCTTTATTCCCTTCGCCGGCCTCTTCCTTATCCTCAGATTTTGTTTCTCCCGGAGTTTTCCCCGCTTTTGTTTCCTGTTTTTCCTCAGCTTCTTTTTCTTCTTTTCCGGCAACACTCTCTTTCTTCGGAGTATCTTCTTCCACTTTAATTTTTTCAGCAGCCTGGGGTATTTCTGTTGATGTTTCCTTTGCAACAACCTCAGTTTCTCCTGTTTCCTGTGCTTCAGCAACAGGTGTTTCAGGGATCACATCATCAACTGTATCTTCGGTAGTTGTTTCGGCAGGAGCCTGTCCGACAGCAGCAACAGATTTCTTGCGACCCCTTCTGCCACGGCGCGTTGTTTTGACTTTTGCCTTCTGTGTCGACTCAAGCAGCAGTTCATTGAAATCCACCAATTCTATAATACACATATCGGCATTGTCCCCTGGACGGTTCCCCAGCTTCAGGATCCGTGTATACCCGCCGGGTCTTTCAGCCACCTTGGGAGAAACCTCCCTGAAAAGCTCTGCCACAGCTCGTTTATCCTTGAGATAGGAAAAAACAACCCTTCTGGAATGAGTAGTATCTTCTTTTGACCGGGTAATGAGCGGTTCAATGTAGGTGCGTAAGGCTTTGGCCTTGGCTTTTGTCGTCTTAATCCGCTTATACATGATCAATGAACCGGCCATATTTGCCAACATGGCTTTACGATGTTCACTTTTTCTACCCAAATGATTAAAACCTTTTCTGTGTCGCATCTTCTTAATTCCTTATACCTGTTAATAAAACTATTCTTTATCCAGCTTGTACCTGCTGGTGTCCATACCGAAATTCAGACCCATGGAAGCAAGCAGCTCACTCAATTCCGTCAAGGATTTCTTTCCGAAGTTCCTGAACTTCAACAGATCGGTTTTATTGTATTTTACCAGATCGGCCAATGTTTCCACCTCAGCTGCTTTCAGACAATTCAAAGCTCTTACTGACAGATCCAGGTCGACGAGCTTGGTCTTTAGAAGCTGACGCATGTGCAACACTTCTTCATCAAACTCTTCGTTTTCCATCTCTTCGGTTTGATCAAGCGTGATCTTTTCGTCAGAGAACAACATAAAATGATAGATTAATATTTTGGCAGCTTCTTTAAGGGCATCCTTCGGATGAATAGAACCATCAGTACTAACTTCAATGATCAGCTTCTCATAGTCGGTTTTCTGTTCAACCCTAAAATTCTCCACCGAATATTTCACATTTTTGATAGGAGTATAGATGGCATCCATGGCAATTAGTCCGAAAGGAGCATCTTCCGGCTGGTTTTCTTCCATTGGCACATATCCCCGTCCTTTGTTGATGGTTACCTCCATCATCAGTTTCACATCCGGATCCATGTGACATATAATGTGATTCGGGTTAAGCACCTCAAAATTGTTCAGGTACTTGGCTATATCCCCTGCTTTGAATTCTTCCTGACCGGTAATGGTAACGACCAGTTTTTCACCTTCCGCATCTTCTATCCTTCTTTTGAAACGGATCTGTTTCAGATTAAGAACAATATCCGTCACATCTTCCATTACACCGGGAATGGAAGAAAACTCATGTTCCACCCCTTCAATTTTCACGGTTGTAACAGCATATCCTTCCAATGAAGAGAGGAGTATCCGCCGTAAGGCGTTTCCGATGGTGATGCCATAACCTGGTTCAAGAGGCCTAAATTCGAATTTACCAAAGTAATCCGTTGCCTCAAGCATGATTACTTTATCCGGTTTTTGAAAAGCTAAAATGGACATGTATTTATATATTTGGATTATTTCGAGTAAAGTTCGACAATTAAATTCTCTTTAATATTTTCAGGTATTTCCTCCCGCTGGGGCACATTCATGAATTTCCCGGTCATCTGTGTGTCATCCCATTCAAGCCAGGAATACTGTGCATACCGCACTGATGTCAACGAATCGGTAACGATTTCCAACGATTTGGAACGTTCCCTGACGCCAATTAAATCTCCCGGTTTCAATTGGTAGGAAGGTACATTTACCACCTGACCATTGACTGTAATATGACGATGACTCACCAACTGACGGGCTGCAGCCCGTGTGGGAGCGATCCCCAGGCGAAAAACCACATTATCCAGCCTGGATTCCAGCAACTGTAAAAGCACCTCGCCGGTAACACCTTTGGCTGCCGAAGCTTTCTTAAACATATTGCGGAACTGACGTTCCAGCACGCCATAAGTATATTTGGCTTTCTGTTTTTCTTTCAACTGAACGCCATATTCCGAAGTTTTTCTCCTTCTCTTGTTCTGGCCGTGCATGCCCGGAGGATAGTTTTTTTTCTCAAAATACTTGTCCGGACCAAACACCGGGTCACCCAATTTTCTGGCTATCTTTGACTTGGGTCCAATATATCTTGCCATTTTTTCTCTGTTTTAGCGTAATAAATAAAATTATACTCTTCTTCTTTTCGGTGGACGGCAACCGTTGTGCGGCATCGGTGTCACATCAATGATCTCTGTCACTTCAATACCATTACTGTGGATTGTCCTGATTGCAGACTCCCTGCCGGCACCGGGGCCTTTCACAAAGACCTTTACTTTCCGCAGTCCAAGATCATAGGCTGTGCGGGCACAGTCTTCAGCAGCTACCTGAGCAGCATATGGGGTGTTCTTTTTCGATCCCCGAAAGCCCATCTTTCCCGCAGAAGACCAACTGATCACCTGACCTGCATTGTTAGTCAGGGTGATAATAATATTGTTAAATGTAGCCTGAATATGAGCCTGGCCTACAGGTTCAACTTTAACAACCCGTTTTTTCGACGATTTGGTTTTCTTTGCCATAATTCTTTATCTCTTATTTGGTTGCTTTTTTCTTATTTGCGATCGTCTTTTTCCGACCTTTTCTTGTACGTGCATTGGTACGGGTACGCTGTCCTCTGACAGGCATGCCTATTCTGTGACGGATGCCCCGGTAACAACCGATATCCATCAATCGCTTTATGTTCATCTGCACTTCAGAACGCAGCTCCCCTTCCAGTTTGTACTGTTCATTCAATATTCTCCTAAGGGCTGTGATCTGCTCATCAGTCCAATCCTTGACTTTGATATTACGGTCGATTCCGGCCTGATCGAGGATTCTCTGAGCCGTACTCCGGCCCACTCCATAAATATAGGTCAGGCCTACTTCTCCTCTTTTGTTTTTAGGTAAATCAACACCTACAAGTCTTGCCATATATTTGTTCTTTTAATTATTTTACTTTTATCCCTGACGCTGTTTGTATCTCGGATTCTTTTTATTGATCACATACAAACGTCCTTTTCTCCTGACTATTTTACAGTCAGCGCTTCTTTTCTTTACTGATGTTCTTACTTTCATCGTTCTGTTATTTAATGCTTTGTTTTTTCTTGTCCCAACAATTATTTTTCTTTTGCCTTACTACTTCTCCCCTCTCACTTTTCTTCTCACTTCTCACTTCTCACTTTTTTCATTTTTCTTCTACCTTATTTACTTCTGTTCCCGAAATTGTCAAAATCTTCGCTTTTGTCACAATTTCGATCTTGCTTGCCGGCAGGCAGAGGTGCTTACTTTTCCGACCGGAGTCCTCCGGACGGGAAAGCTCTGCTTTCCGGCACTTCTCACTTCACTTATACCTAAACGTTATCCTTCCTTTGGTCAGGTCATAGGGAGACATCTCCACTTTTACCCTGTCGCCTGGAAGTATCTTGATGTAATGCATTCTCATCTTCCCGGAGATATGTGCCGTAATGATATGACCATTCTCCAGTTCCACACGGAACATGGCATTTGATAATGCCTCGATAATGGTTCCATCCTGTTCAATTGGCGGTTGTTTAGCCATAACTTTATTATTTTTGGTTCAATACCTTGTCCACATATTTAAAAGTTGTCAACACATCGGCGTTGTTTTTTCTCACTGCCACTGCATACTCAAAATGTGCCGAAGGTTTTCCGTCTGCCGTATGAATGGTCCATCCATCACGGTCCTGATAAACATCCTTCACACCCATATTGATCATAGGTTCTATGCAGATCACCATCCCCACTTTCAGCTTGGGACCTCTGCCTCTTTTCCCATAGTTTGGTACTTCGGGGGCTTCGTGCAGATTCTTTCCCAAACCATGCCCTACCAACTCACGCACCACAGAGAAACCGTGTTCCTCAGCATAAGACTGGACGGCATAACCGATATCCCCCACCCTGTTGCCGGCAATGGCCTGTTTGACACCTTTTTCGAGGCTCTCACGGGTCACCCGTAATAGTTGATCTTTATCCGGACTTATCTCTCCGACCGCAAAGGTAAATGCCGAATCTCCGTAAAAACCGTTCTTCACCACCCCGCAATCTATCGAAATAATATCTCCTTCCCTGAGTTCATAACCGGAAGGTATTCCATGGACAACCTGATCGTTAACAGAAGTACAAAGGGTGGCTGGAAACCCTTGATAACCCTTGAACCCTGGAATGGCGCCATGGTCACGTATAAATTCTTCCGCTACCTGATCCAGCTTCCGTGTAGTCATTCCCGGTTTTATATACCGACCTACCTCGGCCAGCGTCTGTGACACCAACAGGTTGTTCTCCCGGAGAATTTCTATCTCCTCATTGCTTTTAAACACAATCATCAAAGAACGTAAAAATATTTAAATAGCAGCGGCGGCACCGGCACGTCCCTTAATCCTGCCGGTCTTCATCAAACCGTCGTAATGCCTCATCAACAAATGACTCTCTATCTGTTGCAGCGTATCCAGGATCACCCCCACCAAAATCAGCAGGGAGGTTCCCCCGTAAAAACTGGCAAACTGGTTAGACACCCCCACATTCACTGCAAAAGCAGGAAGGATGGCAATGATTGCAAGGAAAATAGATCCCGGCAGTGTGATCCGTGACATGATTGTATCCAGAAATTCTGCCGTTTTACGACCTGGCTTCACTCCGGGAATAAAACCACCGTTTTTCTTCAGGTCTTCCGCCATTTGCGTCGGATTGATGGTGATAGCCGTGTAAAAATATGTAAACACGATAATCAGAAAACCTACCACAACATTATACCAGAAACCATAGATATTGGAAAAAGCGGTGGCAAACCACCCTGCTTTTTCTGCCATAGCCCCAACAAACACCAGAGGCAGCATCATAATAGCCTGTGCAAAGATGATAGGCATCACACCGGCAGCATTCACTTTCAGCGGGATATACTGTCTTACCCCCCCATACTGCCGATTCCCGACAATACGTTTGGCATACTGTACGGGGACCCTCCTCGTCCCCTGCACTAACAGGATCGTCGCCAGAATAACCAGGAACAAAATGATCAGTTCAACAATAAAGGCAATCAAACCGCCAGCACCGTTAAGGCGTGCACCATACTCCGCCACCAGGGCAAAAGGAAGCCTTGCAATAATCCCGATCATAATGATCAAAGAGATACCATTCCCAATTCCTTTGTCTGTGATCCTTTCCCCCATCCACATTACGAACATAGTTCCTGTGGTCAGGATAATCACAGAAGACAACGTAAAGAAAGTTCCTTTGATCACAAAAGCTGTTTCAGGCAATCGTGCATGCAGGTTGGCCAAATAACTGGGAGCCTGCAGGAACAATATACCTACGGTAAGATAACGGGTTATCTGGTTGATTTTTCTTCTTCCGCTCTCGCCTTCTTTCTGTAATCTTTGAAAATAGGGAATCGCTATACCCAACAACTGAACAACAATAGAAGCAGAGATATAAGGCATAATCCCCAACGCAAAGATTGAGGCCTGTGAAAAAGCACCTCCGGAAAACATATCCAGCAGGCTCATGATTCCGGTGGAGGTCTGGTGTTTCAGATTAGCCAGTTGGGAAGGATCTACACCTGGCAGGGTGATGTATTTACCTAACCGGTAGATGGCCAGAATAGCCAGTGTAAACAGTATCCTGTTCCGTAGATCTTCAATCTTGAAAATATTCTTTAAAGTCTCAATCAATGCTCTCATTGGAGTGTATCTACTTTATTTATAGTTTAGTAACCGTTCCCTTAGCTTCTTTAATTGCTTTTTGTGCGGCTACGGAAAAAGCATGAGCAGCCACATCCAGCTTACGGCTCAATGTTCCATTGCCAAGTATTTTGACTTTTGCATTTTTTGATACCAACCCCGATTCGATGAGTGTCTCTACGTCAATCCTGTCAAGGTTTCTCTTTTCAGCCAAGGCCTGCAAGGTAGACAGGTTGATGGCTTTATACTCAACACGGTTTCGGTTTTTAAATCCGTATTTGGGCACCCGTCTCTGCAGCGGCATCTGTCCTCCCTCAAAGCCTATTTTTTTCGAATAACCGGATCTGGATTTCTGTCCTTTGTGTCCACGGGTGGATGTACCCCCTTTCCCGGAACCCTGGCCACGGGCTATGCGAGTCTTTTTCTTGACTGATCCTTTTGCCGGTTTCAAATTACTTAAGTCCATCTTTTCTTTACTTAAAGATTAATTATTTTACTTCCTCAACTTTTACCAAGTGATTAACCTTTCTGATCATACCGAGAATCTGCGGAGTAGCTTCCACCTCAACGGAGGCATTTACTTTCCGCAAACCCAGGGCCTGAAGGGTAAGTTTCTGCCTTTCCGGACTCCCTATCTTACTCTTTACCTGTGTGATTCTGACTTTTGCCATTGCCAATAATTCTAACCGTTGAACACTTTATCTAAATCTATATTCCTTTGTTCTGCTACCATATAGGCATCCCTCAGTTCAAGCAAAGCCTTAAATGTAGCTTTCACCAGATTGTGCGGATTGGAGGATCCTTTCGATTTAGCTAGCACGTTTTTTACACCCACACTCTCCAGCACGGCACGCATAGCACCCCCTGCCTTTACTCCCGTTCCTTCGGAAGCAGGCTTGATAAACACCTTGGCACCACCGTACTTGGAATACTGTTCGTGGGGAATCGTTCCGTGAAGAATGGGCACCCTGACCAGGTTCTTCTTGGCATCTTCCACCCCCTTGGCTATGGCCGTGGTTACCTCATTGGCTTTCCCCAATCCGTAACCGGCAATACCATCTTCATTTCCTACCACTACGATGGTCGAAAAACTAAATGTACGACCTCCCTTGGTCACCTTGGTAACCCGTTGGATGCTGACCAGTCTGTCTTTCAGCTCCAGGTCGCTGGTTTTTACTTTTCTTATCCCGTTTGACATATCCTTGTTGTCTTAAAATTTTAAACCTCCTTTGCGGGCAGCATCAGCTAGTTCTTTTACCCGTCCGTGAAATAAATATCCGTTACGATCGAAGACCGCAGTTTCTATCCCCTTATTTTTCAGCTTTTTGGCGATTAATTCACCCACCAGAGATGCCTGCTCTTTCTTATCGCCTTTCAGTTTCTCCGTTACCTCTTTCTCTCTGGATGAAGCACTGACAAGTGTTACACCGTTCAGATCGTCAATAGCCTGTACATAGATCTGACGGTTGCTTCTGAAGACCGACAGTCTCGGCTTTTCCGGGGTTCCGAACACATGCTTACGAACCCGCATTTTTATTTTCTTTCTATGTTCCAATTTCGTTAATCCCATGATTTTCATTAATAAATATTAAACACTTGCTGCCTTTCCTGCTTTTCTTCTGATCTGTTCACCCACATACCGGATACCTTTTCCTTTGTACGGTTCAGGTTTTCTGAGCGAACGGATTTTGGCAGCCACATGACCCAATAGTTGTTTATCATAGCTCTTCAGAGTAACGATTGGGTTGCTGCGTCTTTCTGTCTTGGCTTCTACCTTTATCTCTTCCGGAAGCTCTATGACAAAGTTGTGAGAGTATCCCAGGTAAAGGTCCAACAGTTGTCCGCTGGCTTCAGCACGATACCCTACCCCTGCCAACTCAAGCTTAATCTCAAAACCTCTGGAGACACCTGTTACCATATTGTTGATCAACGAACGGTACAGTCCGTGCATAGCTTTATGCCTTTTCTGATCTGTCGGGCGTATAACCTTAATCTCCCCATCCCTGATCTCCACGGAAATGTCCGCATCGATTTTTTGTGTCAGCTCACCTAAAGGCCCTTTCACTGTGACCACATTATCACTATACTCCACGGTAACACCCTCAGGTATCTGTATTGGTAATTTTCCAATTCGTGACATAATCTTTTCTTTTAATAAACATAACACAATATTTCCCCGCCAACGTTCTGTTTCCGGGCCTCTTTATCGGTCATCAATCCTTTGGAGGTAGATATGATGGCTATCCCCAGCCCGTTTAGTACCCTGGGAAGGCTTCTGGCACCGACATACTTACGCAAACCCGGCCTGCTGATGCGCTCGAGTTTCTTAAAGGCAGGCATCTTAGTTTTCGGATGGTACTTCAGGGCTATCTTTATAATCCCCTGTTTTCCGTCATCTTCGAACTTGTAGTTCAAAATATACCCTTTGTCATAAAGAATACGGGTAATACCTTTCTTTACATTCGAAGCCGGAATCTCTACAACTTTGTGCCCGGCTTTTGCGCCATTACGAAGCCTTGTTAAATAATCTGCAATCGGATCAGTTATCATTTCAATTTTCTTTTCTACAGTTTTACATACAATTGTCTACCAACTGGCTTTCCGTATTCCCGGGATAAGCCCTTTCGAGGCCATCTCTCTGAAAGTAATACGGCTTAACCCAAACTGGCGCATATAACCTTTAGGCCTGCCGGTTAGCTTGCAACGGTTGTGCAAACGGATGGGATTGGAGTTGCGTGGTAAACGGCTCAACCCCACAAAGTCTCCCTCTGCTTTCAGTCTGGCACGCTTCTCAGCATACCGGTCCACCAGCTTCTGGCGTTTTCTTTCTCTGGCTTTCATTGATTCTTTTGCCATAAGTTTTTATTTTTTCAAGTCCTTAAATGGTATTCCAAATTCACGCAAGAGGGCGTAGCCTTCTTCGTCCGTCCTGGCAGTGGTCACAAATGTAATTTCCAGCCCCATGATCTTATTGATCTTGTCAATATCAATCTCCGGAAAGACGATCTGTTCCTTGATTCCCATGGTAAAGTTGCCACGTCCATCCAACTTGTTACTCACACCACGGAAGTCGCGTATACGTGGCAACGACACGGTAATCAATCTCTCCAGAAATTCATACATCTTATCTCTCCGCAGGGTCACTTTTACCCCAATAGGCATTTTTTTCCTCAGTTTGAAGTTAGAAATGTCTTTGGTAGCCACTGTCGGAACAGCTTTCTGTCCTGCTATGGCTGTTATTTCCTGCACGCCCTGGTCGATGAGTTTTTTATCTGCCGTAGCCTGCCCAATACCCTGGTTGATGGTTATCTTAACCAGACGGGGCACCTGCATAATGGAGCTGTAATTGAACTCCTTCATAAGTGCAGGGATGATCTCTTCCCTGTATTTTTTCTTTAATGTAGGCATGTATTCCATCACTTAATCTCCTCCCCTGATTTTTTCGCGTAACGAACCAGTTTATTATTATCATTCAACCTGCGGCCTATACGCGTCGGCTCTCCGCTGGAAGGATCTACCAGATTCAGGTTGGATATATGTATCGTAGCTTCCTTCCTGATGATCCCGCCCTGCGGATAATCCTTGTTAGGCTTTGTATGACGGGACACCATGTTTACCCTTTCAACGATAGCCCGTTGTTTTTTCGGAAAAACTTCCAGGACTTTTCCCTTCTGTCCTTTGTACTCCCCGGTATTTACATAAACCAGGTCGCCTTTTTTAATATGTAATTTCTTTGCCATTTCTTTCTATATTTTTCGTTACAGAACTTCGGGAGCCAGTGAGATAATTTTCATATATCTGTCACGCAATTCCCTGGCTACAGGCCCGAAGATACGTGTCCCACGTAATTCATCGGCATTAGTCAACAACACACAGGCATTGTCATCAAAACGAATGTAGGAACCGTCTTTTCTTCTGACTTCTTTTCTGGTACGTACCACCACAGCCTTGCTGACCATACCTTTTTTGGTATCACTGCCGGGCAGGGCACTCTTTACCGTTACGATGATTTGATCACCGATGGAGGCATATTTTCTTCTTGTCCCTCCCAATACCCGGATACACAATACCTCCTTGGCTCCGCTGTTATCGGCTACTGCTAAACGACTCTCTTGTTGTATCATAACTATTTCGCTCTTTCAATTATTTCAACCAACCTCCAACTTTTATGCCGGCTTAAAGGCCTGGTCTCCATGATGCGAACGGTATCCCCCGGATTACAATCATTCTTCTCATCATGGACCATGAATTTCTTGGTTTTGTTTACAAACTTTCCGTAGATAGGGTGTTTCACTTTTCGCTTGACAGCCACCACAATGGTCTTATCCATCTTGTTGCTGACCACAACTCCGATCCTCTCTTTACGTAAATTTCTGGTAACTTCCATCTTTCTGTTTATTTACTCATTTGTCCGGCTATTTGCCTTTGACGTAATTCGGTTTTTAATCTGGCAATGTTTTTCCTTGCTTCCCCAATTTGATTAGGATTATCCAAAGGAGAAATAGCATGGTTAAGTTTCAGCTTAACGAGACGATTCATCTCGTTGTCTATCCTTTCCAGTAATTCTTTGTCTGTCAGTTCTCTTATTTCTTTCGTTTTCATTTCTCTAAATTTTTTAGACAGGAAACATACATCTAATCCTGATAATCCCTGCGCACGACAAACCTGGTCTTCACCGGCAGCTTCTGGGCACCCAGCCGCAGAGCCTCTTTGGCCACTGCAAAAGAAACCCCTTCCACTTCAATGAGGATACGTCCCGGTGTTACCGGAGCAACAAAACCTTCCGGAGCACCTTTTCCTTTACCCATACGAACCTCGGCAGGTTTCTTGGTAATAGGCTTATCTGGAAATATACGTATCCATGTCTGTCCTTCACGTTTCATATGACGAACCACTGCCTGACGCATGGCTTCTAACTGACGGCCGGTAATCCAAGCCTGCTCAATAGTTTTTATACCAAATGATCCGAAAGCCAACTGGTTACCCCGCTGTGCATTTCCCTTCATCCTTCCTTTCTGACGCTTTCTGTATTTTACTTTCTTCGGTTGTAACATAATCGTTCGTGTTTACAATATTATTTGCGTTTTCTGAAACTTCTCGGTCTGTTTTTCTTCACTCCGATGTTGGGAGAAAGATCCCTTTTGCCGAAAATCTCACCATTACAGATCCATACCTTGACACCAACCACACCGACCTTAGTACGAGCTTCTGCCAGAGCATAATCAATATCGGCACGCAGGGTATGCAATGGAATACGTCCGTCTTTATACATCTCCGAACGAGCCATATCGGCGCCACCCAGACGTCCGGATATCAACACCTTAATTCCTTCGGCTCCCATCCGCATGGTAGAAGCAATAGCCATCTTGATGGCACGGCGGTAAGAAATCTTCCCTTCCACCTGACGGGCGATGTTATTGGCCACGATTGTAGCATCCAGTTCCGGACGTTTTACCTCATAAATATTGATCTGTACTTCCTTGTTAGTAATCTTCTTGAGCTCTTCTTTCAGCTTGTCGACCTCCTGGCCGCCTTTGCCAATGATGATCCCGGGCCGGGCCGTATTCACGGTAACGGTAATGAGCTTCAGGGTTCTCTCAATAATGATCTTGGATACACTGGCTTTGGCAAGACGGGCATTCAGGTAATTCCTGATCTTGTTGTCTTCAACGATCTTCTCAGCATAGTTATTTCCCCCATACCAGTTGGAGTCCCAACCCTGTATGATACCCAAACGATTTGATATCGGATTAACTTTTTGTCCCATTTATTCAATATTTGTATTTTCTGCGTTTTCTGTTTCTTCGGCTGTAACATTCTCAGACAACACCAAACTATCAAGTACCACGGTGATGTGATTTGACCGTTTCCGGATTCTGTAAGCCCGTCCTTGCGGTGCCGGACGAAGTCGTTTCAGGGTCCTGCCTGCATCCACATACACTTCTTTCACATACAGCTGACTATCTTCCAATCTTACACCCTCATTTTTCTCCTGCCAGTTGGCGATGGCTGAAAGAATTAGTTTTTCTACTCTCCGGCTGGCCTCTTTTTGGCTGTACTTCAGGATGTCTAAAGCTTTGTTCACATCCAGACCCCTAATCATATCAGCTACCAACCGCATCTTCCTTGGTGATACAGGATCGTTGCGCAGGACAGCCCGGTATTCTCTTTTTCTGGCTTCCTTCAATGCAGTAGCTCTATCTCTTTTTCTTTTTCCCATGATTAATCTCTTTTAAAATTATCTGGCCTTTCCTCCATGTCCTCGCCAAGTACGGGTCGGGGCAAATTCTCCGAGTTTATGACCAACCATATTCTCGGTAATATATACCGGGATAAACTTGTTCCCGTTGTGAACTGCAATTGTATGTCCAACAAAATCCGGAGAGATCATAGAACGCCGGGACCAGGTCTTAATAACTGTCTTCTTGCCCGACTCATTCATTTCAAGAACTCTCTTCTCGAGCTTGTAATCTATAAAAGGTCCCTTTTTTAATGAACGACTCATGGTTTAACTTTTTCTTTTTTCTACAATAAATTTATTCGACTTTTTCTTTTTCGGTCTGGTTTTATAACCTTTGGCTGGCATACCGTTCCGTGAACGCGGATGGCCTCCTGAGGCCTTTCCTTCACCACCACCCATCGGGTGATCCACAGGGTTCATGGCGACCCCTCTGACGCGGGGTCTTCTACCCAACCACCTGGAACGACCAGCTTTCCCAGAGTGTACCAACCCGTGATCCGAATTGGAAACACTTCCAATAGTTGCCTTACAGGTTACCAGCACCATTCTGGACTCACCGGAAGGAAGTTTTATAATAGCAAATTTACCGTCACGACTGGTAAGCTGTGCAAAACTACCGGCACTGCGAACCATGGCAGCTCCTTTGCCAGGAACCAACTCTATGTTATGAATGATCGTTCCCAACGGAATATCCGATAGGTAAAGAGCATTTCCGACTTCGGGGGCAATGCCCTTGCCCGACTGAATGGTTTGTCCCACTTTTAATCCGTTGGGAGCTATGATATACCGTTTTTCTCCGTCTTTGTAACACACAAGAGCAATACGTGCCGACCTGTTGGGATCATATTCAATGCTCCTGACTACCGCTGACATCCCTTCTTTATCCCTCTTGAAATCGATGACCCGCAGCTTTCTCTTATGTCCTCCACCCATATACCTCATCGTCATCTTCCCGGAATTGTTCCTGCCTCCCGATTTCTTAAGAGGCAATAACAACGACTTCTCGGGTTTGACGGCGGTAATGTCATCAAACGTCGCTATCACTTTGTGCCGCTGACCGGGCGTAACCGGTTTTAATTTTTTTACTGCCATAATCGTTTAAATATTGCTGTAAAAATCAATTGTATCCCCTTCGGCCAGGGTGACGATCGCCTTTTTGTAGGAGTTTGTCCTCCCAGCCTGGATACCACTACGTGTATACCTGTTTCTTTTTTTGCCACCATATCGCATGGTATTGACATTTTCCACCGTAACACCATAAAGATCTTCGATTGCATTTTTTATTTGCAACTTATTGGCCCGTTTGTCTACAATGAAACCATACCTGTTCAAGGTCTCGCCCTGAGCAGTCATTTTTTCCGTTACAACAGGTTTAATCAAAATATTCATGACCTATCGGTATTTCTTTAACTTTCAACACTTGCATTCAAAATTTCAATAGCCTTTTCGGAAAACACCACAGCCGATACATGCATTAGGTCGTAAGTGGCTAGGTTATTGATTGTTATAACATCCGCTCCCGGTAAATTACGGAACGACAAATATATATTTTTATCCGATTCGGGTAATACAAAAAGAGACTTTTTATTCCCGATATTCAGATTATCCTTGATTTTCACGATCTCTCTGGTCTTCGGAACTTCCAGGCTGAAGTCTTCCACCACAATCAACTGATTTTCCTTCAGTTTATAAGCCAGTGCCGAACAGCGAGCCAGCCTTTTTACTTTCTTGTTTAGCTTCATGTCATAGCTGCGTGGCCTGGGACCAAACGTACGTCCACCACCTCTGAACAACGGAGATGCAATGCTCCCTGCACGGGCAGTTCCGGTACCTTTTTGCCTTTTGATCTTTCTGGTACTGGCTTTCACTTCGCCTCTCTCTTTGGATTTATGAGTCCCCTGCCTCCGTGTTGCAAGATACCTCTTAACATCGAGATAAATGGCATGGTCATTAGGTTCCTGGGGAATTAGCCGCTCATTCAGAACAACTGTCCTACCCGTCTCTTTTCCTTCTATATTTAATACTTTCAGTTTCATTACTTTGTAATAATTAAGTATGAACCTTTGGGACCCGGTACGGATCCTTTCACTAACAATAAGTTTTTTTCCGGGATGATTTTTATTACCCGCAGAGAAATCATGGCTACTTTTTTTCCTCCGGTACGTCCGGCCATTTTCATGCCCTTGAATACTCTTGAAGGATAAGACGAAGCGCCCAGAGATCCGGGAGCCCTGTCACGGTTGTGCTGGCCATGAGTGGAATCACCCACACCGCCGAAACCGTGTCTTTTAACAACCCCCTGAAAACCTTTTCCTTTTGAAATTCCTCTGATATCCAGCCACGTGTCATCATTGAACAAATCAACGGTCAACACATCTCCCATTTTTACATCATCCCCGAAGCCGGTAAATTCTACCAGCTTGCGCTTGGGAGTGGTGCCAGCTTTCCGGAAATGACCCTGCATCGGTTTGTTGGTGTTCTTCTCTTTCTTCTCATCAAATCCGAGCTGAACAGCATCATAACCGTCTCTTTCGACTGTCTTTATCTGTGTAACAACACACGGTCCGGCTTCTATCACCGTTACCGGTATATTATTGCCCTCTTCATCGAAGACCGAAGTCATTCCTACTTTTTTTCCTATTAATCCTTGCATGGTTTAACGTTTCTTATTTCAAACCTTAATTTCAACTTCAACACCGCTGGGCAGTTCAAGCTTCATCAAAGCATCAATGGTCTTTGGTGTCGAACTGTATATATCCATCAATCTCTTGTAAGATGATAACTGAAACTGTTCTCTTGATTTTTTATTCACAAAAGGAGAACGCAGCACCGTAAAAATACGCTTGTGCGTAGGCAGTGGAATCGGACCACTGACAATAGCTCCGGTAGATTTAACCGTCTTAACAATCTTTTCTGCAGACTTATCTACCAAATTGTGATCATACGATTTCAATTTTATACGAATTTTCTGACTCATTATTCCATTAAATGTTTATTATTGACCTATTTATACAATCTTTATTATTCCTTTGGCATTCTCAACCACTTTCCTGGCAATATCCGGCGGCACAGGTTCATAATGCGAAAACTCCATCGAAGAAGTTGCACGTCCTGAAGTGATGTTACGCAATACGGTCACATAACCAAAGTTTTCAGCCAGTGGCACCTTGGCTTTAATCACGCGTGCACCTGCTTTCGACTCCATACCATCAATTCTCCCGCGACGTTTGTTGAAATCGGTAATCACATCACCCATATATTCTTCAGGAGTAACCACCTCTGCAGACATGATCGGTTCGAGCAGGATCGGATTGCCTTTGGGTGCGGCATTTCTGAAAGCACGGTCGGCAGCCATTTGAAAAGAAAGTGAGTCAGAGTCCACCGGATGATAAGAACCATCTTTCACCACAACCTTCAGGCTATCCAGCGGGAACCCGGCCAGCGGACCGCTCTGCATAGCCAGCTTAAAGCCCTTCTCTATGGCCGGCATATATTCTTTGGGGATATTCCCTCCTTTAACCTGATCCACAAACTCCAATCCTGTCACTCCCTCGTCTGCCGGACCTATCTCTACCAGGATATCGGCAAATTTACCGTGGCCACCAGTCTGTTTCTTGAAAACTTCACGATGCTCTACGGTAGTCGTCAGTGCCTCTTTATAAGCTACTTGAGGCTGTCCCTGGTTACATTCCACCTTGAATTCCCGTTTCAGTCGGTCGATCAGTATCTCCAAATGCAACTCACCCATCCCGCTGATAATCGTTTGCCCGGAATCCTCATTTGTTTTAATTTGAAAAGTAGGATCTTCTTCACTCAGTTTGTTTAAAGCTGTTCCCAACTTGTCTATGTCAGCCTGTGTCTTGGGTTCAATGGCCACCCCTATCACCGGCTCCGGGAAAGTCATCGACTCAAGCGATATCGGACGTGAGATATCAGTAATGGTATCTCCTGTACGTATATCTTTCAATCCCACAGCTCCACATATATCGCCGGCCTCTATCACGTCACGTGGGTTCTGCTTGTTGGCATGCATCTGGTACAACCTGTTGATGCGATCTTTTTTGCCTGTACGCGGATTCAGCACAGTCTTACCAGGCACCAACTTGCCCGAATACACCCTGAGATAAACAAGACGTCCGACATAAGGATCGGTAATGATCTTAAAGGCCAGGGCTGACAACGGTGCGTTGACATCCGGTTCACGCGTTATTACTTTATGCGTATGAGGATGGATGCCTTTCACAGCCCCAATATCAAGGGGACTAGGAAGATAAGACACTATAGCGTCAAGTAGCCGCTGCACCCCTTTATTTTTATATGCCGATCCGCACATCACCGGAACGATCGTCCCGTCTATGGTAGCTTCACGGATTACTGCAGCCATCTCGTCAGAAGTGATAGAATTCGGATTTTCAAAATAACGCTCCAGCAACTCATCATTTTTCTCAGCCACAGCTTCCACCAGTTTATTTCGCCATTCGGCAGCTTCGTCGGCCAGCTCGGAAGGAATTTCCTCCAGACTGTATTTTACGCCCATCGTCTCGTCGTCATGCCAGACAACAGCCTTGTTTTCCATCAGATCGATAACCCCTTTGAAAGCATCTTCAGACCCAATGGGTATCTGTACAGGAATGGGGTTAGCTTTCAGTTTTTCACGTATCTCGCTCACGACGCCGAAATAATCAGCGCCAACGCGATCCATTTTATTAACAAAAGCAATACGCGGCACCCCGTATTTATCAGCCTGACGCCATACTGTCTCCGACTGGGGTTCTACACCGCTAACGGCACAAAATACGGCTACTGCCCCGTCCAGTACACGCAACGAACGCTCTACCTCAACGGTAAAATCAACGTGGCCGGGCGTATCGATGATATTGATTTTGTAATCTTCTCCCTTGTATTTCCAGAAGGTGGTTGTAGCAGCTGAAGTAATGGTTATCCCACGCTCCTGCTCCTGCACCATCCAGTCCATCTGGGCGGCACCGTCATGCACTTCACCTATACGATGGGTGATCCCCGTATAAAAAAGGATCCGCTCGGTGGTGGTGGTCTTGCCCGCGTCAATGTGGGCCATGATCCCGATGTTTCTTGTATATTTCAGACGGTCACCCATTCCTGTATCTTCTCTTCTTTTATCCTAAAAACGAAAATGAGCAAAAGCCTTGTTGGCTTCAGCCATTCTGTGCATATCTTCTTTTTTCTTAAAAGCACCTCCCTCTTCCTTGAAGGCAGCCATGATCTCTGCAGCCAGTTTCTCGCTCATGCTCTTCCCGCTACGTTTTCTGGCAAACAGAATCAGATTTTTCATGCTCAGCGAGACCTTACGGTCGGGCCGCACTTCCATCGGCACCTGAAAAGTAGCACCTCCCACACGACGACTCTTCACCTCCACCTGCGGAGTAATGTTCTCCAACGCTTTTTTCCATATATCCAACGGTGTCATCTCCTCGTTCTTCTCATTCTTCATCCTTCCCTCGATGATATCCATCGCTTCATAGAAAATCTTAAAGGAGAGGTTCTTCTTCCCCTGCAACATCAGGTTGTTGACAAACCGGGTTACCAGAGGATCATTATATCTTGGGTCTGGTAAAATCGTTCTTTTTTTTGGTTTTGCTTTTCTCATTGCAAAAAAAATTCAAAAATTACTGTTTAGGCTTTTTAGTTCCGTATTTTGATCTGCGCTGTGTGCGGCCTTCCACACCGGAGGCATCCAGTGCTCCGCGAATCAGATGATAACGAACACCCGGAAGATCTTTCACACGACCGCCACGAATCAGCACGATAGAATGTTCCTGAAGATTGTGTCCTTCGCCGGGAATGTAAGCATTCACTTCTTTCCCATTGGTCAGGCGAACTCTGGCTACCTTGCGCATGGCTGAATTCGGCTTCTTGGGCGTGGTGGTATACACACGTACACAAACACCTCTCCTCTGCGGACATGAATCCAGCGCAGGAGCCTTGCTCTTTTCAACAATTTTCTTCCTTCCTTTTCTTACTAACTGTTGTATTGTAGGCATAAAACCAACATTTAATTATTTTACAAAATTGGAGTGCAAAGGTATTCTTTTTTTTAAAAAAACAACACTCTATTATGGAAATATTTTCCTCTCTCCCCCGGGTTTGCCCTATTTTACATATATATATATTAAGGTATAAACCTGATCACCCCTTTCGGGAAAGAATTCATCCGCAGATTATGTTCTTCTCCCGAAAAACAGCGCACAAAGTTATACTTTTTATAGGAAACTCAAAAAAAACAAATAATTTATTTAAATTTATTTCGGATTACTGGGATTTTGAGAGATTACAATGATGGTCCAACTGGTATATCACTCATTCCCTGTGCCCTGAGCAAAATATCTCTCTTCTCACATCTGCTTTCTTTTAAAACAACTGCATCTTGACAGAAAACAAAAAATTATTACTTTTGGTGCGCCGAATTTTAAAAGAATTAATATTTTGTTCAATTATAGATAATTACGTAAACCATGAAAACGTATCAGACGAAACAGATCAGAAATGTAGTGCTTTTGGGAAATGCCGGTTCGGGAAAAACAACGCTTGCAGAATCCATGTTGTATACCGGCAAGGTTATTGACCGCAGAGGACAAGTTGATCAGAAAAATACGGTGTCCGACTACAATCCCATTGAACAGGAACAGGAAAGCTCCGTTTTCTCCACAGTACTTTATGCCAAGTTCAAAGATCATAAAATCAATTTTATCGATGCTCCCGGGCTGGATGACTTCTCGGGACAGGCTATTGCCGGTATTTTTCCGGCTGATACAGCACTCATCCTGGTGAATGCCCAGAATGGAGTGGAAGTAGGAACTGAGATACATTTCCGTCATACCGAAGAAAGAAACAAACCTGTAGTGTTTGTTATCAACGGTCTTGATCACGAAAAGACCAATTACGAAAAAACCATCGAGACAATGAAGGAAAGTTTCGGCAATCGAATTGCCATTGTCCAGTTTCCGGTAAATGAAGGAGATATCTTCAATGCCGTTATAGACGTGTTGAAAATGAAAATGTACAAATACCCCGAAGACGACGGAAACGTACAGGTGGAAGACATTCCTGACGAAATCAAAGACAAGGCTGAAGAATTGCACAATGAGCTGGTTGAAAAAGCCGCAGAAAACGACGAAGGATTGATGGAGCTCTTTTTCGAAAAAGAATCACTGAACGAAGAGGAAATGCTTAAAGGAATCAGAGAAGGATTGCTAACCCGCAGCCTGATGCCCGTATTCTGCACCTCTGCCAAGAAAAATGTGGGAACTGACCGGCTCATGGAATTCATCGTTAACGCCGTTCCTGCCCCGGACGAAATGCCGGCATCGGTAAACTCGGAAGGGGAAAAGATACCCTGCGACCCCAAAGGCCCCACCTCCTTGTTCGTATTCAAGACAGCTATCGAAGAACATATTGGAGAAATAAACTTTTTCAAGGTAATGTCCGGGGAAGTTACCGAAGGAATGGATCTGATCAACACCTCTGTATCAGCTAAGGAAAGGATCAACCAGATCTTTGTCACCGCCGGCAGGAAAAGGGAAAAAGTACCCAAAATGGTTGCCGGAGATATCGGCAGCACGGTAAAGCTGAAAAACACCAAGACCAATCACACACTCAATGCCTCAGACCAAAACTGGACATTCCCGGCTATCGAATATCCGGCACCCAAATACCGCACGGCCATTAAAGCCAAAAATGAAGCTGATGACGAGAAACTCGGGGAAGCCCTTTCACGTTTTCATGATGAAGATCCGGCTGTGCTTATCGAATACTCTAAGGAACTGAAACAGATCATTATCCACGGACAGGGGGAACATCACCTCAATATTTTGAAATGGCACTTAGACAATATCTTTAAAATAGAAACCGAATTTCTAACGCCCAAAATCCCGTACCGGGAAACCATCACCAAAGTAGCTCAGGCCTCCTATCGTCATAAAAAACAATCAGGGGGCGCCGGCCAGTTCGGGGAAGTGCACCTGGTAATAGAACCTTACAAGGAAGGCGCTCCCGATCCTGTCATGTATAAAGTAAATGGAAAGGAGATCAGGCTAAATATCCGCGACAAACAGGTAATCGATCTCGACTGGGGCGGAAAACTGGTATTTTATAACTGTATCGTAGGAGGATCTATTGACGCCCGCTTCCTGCCCGCCATCTTGAAAGGGATCATGGAACGCATGGAAGAAGGACCACTCACCGGCTCATATGCACGTGACATCAGAGTGGCCGTATACGACGGAAAGATGCATCCGGTCGACTCTAATGAAATTTCCTTTAAACTTGCCGGCAGGAATGCCTTCAGCATGGCCTTCAAAGATGCCGGTCCGAAGATCATGGAACCAATCTACGAAGTAAATGTTTGGGTTCCCTCTGACAGGATGGGCGATGTGATGAGTGACCTGCAGGGAAGAAGAGCTATCGTATTGGGTATGAACAGCGAGAAAGGCTTCGAAAAGATCATGGCCAAGGTGCCCCTGGCAGAGATGAACAAATACTCTACCGCCCTCAGCTCCCTGACCAACGGACGGGCCATGTACACCATGAATTTCTCAGAATATGCCCAGGTACCGGGAGAGATACAGGAAGAACTGCTCAAAGCCTACGAGGCGGAACAAAAGGAAGACTGAAATAAGCTGCAAATATCGCAGCTTTTTTTTTCGAAATTTCCATAACGATAAATGAATGACGAACAAGATCTATGCAATCCGTAATAAATACATATATTTTTCAGTGAATCCAAGAGAAGTAATCAGCTCCACCAACTTTTAGTATCGTATAGCATAAGATCGTTAGCTATTTTTTTAAGTTAATAAGTGTAGCAAAACATCATTTACAAAATAGTAAAATTACCCCACATGTGGGGGGGCGTTCTAATGATATCATTTGGATAACATTGTTAA
>Ga0209834_10000108_pt1 | contig 47678 bp, 43 predicted proteins | sample Mar14236cmmetaG_FD_184134 | JGI IMG/M metagenome (GOLD analysis project Ga0209834, IMG submission 184134) | Marine hydrothermal vent microbial communities from Guaymas Basin, Gulf of California to study Microbial Dark Matter (Phase II) - Marker... ... | reverse complement strand
GGTTGAGAATGGGTTGAGAATGGGTTGAGAATGGGTTGAGAATGGGTTGAGAATGGGTTGAGAATGGGTTGAGAATGGGTTGAGAATGGGTTGAGAATGGGTTTATATGATGGTGTCCCGTGATTTTTTATCTTCACGTTTCTGCTTAAGGTTATCAAAACTCCTGCGCAGATCGCCTCCCTCTATTATAGGGAACAGCAGCGGGGCAAAATCGGCTATCGGGTTATAGAGTTTTGATTCGGCAATTTTGTCCTCAGGGAGGAATCCGGCTTTCTGGTCAATTGTATTGAGAAAAACAAAAATTATGCTCATGATAAGCGTCGTTTTCAGAACGGCAAACAATACGCCCGTTATACGCACGGCGAATCCCAGGGCAACTGCTTTAAGAAGTTTGTCAAGTACTTTTGCCAGGAAATGGATCAAAACAACAATAACGATAAAGGTAATGATAAAAGCAATCAGCCCGAGGTATTCCCCCTGCATATCGAAATATTCTATAAGCTTGTTCTGGGTAAACCATGAAAACCGGAGTGATCCCCATATACCAAGCACCAGAGCGGCTATGGAGGCTATTTCCACAAACAGTCCGTTCTTAAACCCCCTGTATACAGCCCAGGCAATGAAAGCAAGGATTATAATATCTATATAATTCATACCGCATTATTTACTTGTCAAAAGTAACTATTTTTTGATAGAGGCTATTTCCCTCACTGCCTCAATTGCAGTCTTTATATGATCTTCAGTGTTAAATGGCCCTATACTGAACCGTACCGATCCGTGTATCTTATCAGTAGCCAGTTGCTCGTGAACCCTCGGTGCGCAATGCAATCCCGTCCTGCAGGCTATTTCGTAATCAACATCAAGCATGGTGCCCACATCGCCCGCCTCAAACCCTTCAACATTAAAACTGACAACGGGATTCCTGCTTTCATTTCCATCCTGGCAATACAGTATTACGTTCTCTGTTTCCGACAGGCCATCACGTAACTTCCGGTAAAGAGTCATTTCCCTTTCATGTATCTTATTCATCCCTTCTTCCTTTAACCACTCAACACCGGCCTTAAGTCCTGCCACACCAATAAGGTTCAGGGTGCCGGCTTCAAGCCTGTAGGGAAATTCAAACAGATGTGTTTTCACTGCTGACCTTACTCCTGTTCCACCGTATCTTGTGTGTTTTGGATCTATACCTGTCCTTACATATGAACCTCCTATCCCTGTGGGACCGAGCAGGCATTTATGTCCTGTGAAGATGAAAGCGTCTATACCCATTTCTTCTACATCAACAGGAACAGCCCCGGCACTCTGGCTGCCATCAACGATAAACAACAGGCCCTCTTCCCTGCATAAACGGCCTATCTCTTTTACGGGCTGGATGGTGCCCAGCACGTTTGAGCAATGATTAACAACCACAGCCGAGGTATTCTTCTTTATTGCCTTTTTTATATCATCAGGGTGTACATATCCATTTTCATCAAAGGGGATATAGCTTACATCGGCAAGCCCGTCAATTGACATATGGTAGAGTGGTCTCAGTACCGAATTATGCTCAAGGTTGGTAGTAATAACATGATCTCCCTTATTTATCAGTCCGCAAAGGATGAGGTTCAGTGAGTCAGTGGCATTATAACTGAATGTCAGCCTGTTAGGATCGTCGCCATTGAACAGTTCAGTCAACAGGCGGCGGGTATTAAAGACGACCTCTCCTGTTTCAATTGCTGCATCAAATCCTGAGCGTCCGGGGTTTACGCCATGCTCACGGTAAAAATTGCACATGAAATCATAAACAACATCAGGTTTGGGAAAGCTGGTTGCCGAATTATCAAGGTAGATTAATTTACTCATAATTACTTTTTTATTGAATATCGTGTTTTATTAGCATTCTTCATTCCAGTACCAGTGCATCTGCCACTATTTCTGCAAGGGTTTTTATTTTGACATTCATCCTGTAAACCTGGTTAAGCTGCATCAACTGATCAACGCAGTTATGGCAGGGGCTTACCACCGTCAGCGCCCCTGTATTTTTAATTTGTTTCACCTTCAGTTCTCCGGCCTTAAGCCTGCGTTCACCATACTCGCTCATTGCCAGCTGTCCGCCGCCCCCACCGCAGCAATAATTATCATATCCGTAAGGATTCATTTCCACAAAATCGCTTACTGCCCTCTCGAGGATAAATCTTTGTTCTTCAAATATTCCACCGCTTCGCACAAGATTGCAGGGATCATGCAGTGTAATACGCTCCGTGTTAAGTGAGCTGTCAAGCTTTATCCGTCCCTCTTTTAAATAGCGGCTGATAAGTTCAACTGACGTAATTGTTTCGAATGCATAGCTACTCCCAAGATAATTTGGGCCTTCCCACCTGAACGACCGTGAACCGTGTCCGCATTCTGCAAGCACACATATCCGGGCATTTAACTCGAACATTTCATCACGCAGGCGCCGTGCTATCTCCCTTGCTTCATCAAGATTGCCCGAGTAATAGGCATAATTGGTAACATCGTACATCCTGGTTGACAAGGTCCAGCTTTCACCCGCGGCATAAAATATTTTAGCCATAGCTGAAATGGACAGGGGAAAAAATTTGGGTTCCCTCGGGTTAAGGGTATAAAGTATGTTTACATTTGATTTGTTTACCGGTATTGCTGCCTCCGTGTCATCCACCTCATCACGAAGATCGTCTTCGAGCCATTCAAGGGTATCAAGCAGCTCATCCACGGGGATACCCATATTATTACCCGTTTTTATTGCAGCATCGACCGTCGACTGCAGGCTGGAGGGCACCATAGCCATCTCTGCCAGCATAGACCTTCCCACACTGACAAGGTATGATATATCAACACCAATGGAACAATGTGCGGTACATCTTCCGCACATAGTACATGAGCCGAACAGAAGATCGACCATTTCTGTAAGTGTAAACTCGTCCAACTCCCTGGCCTTTACCAGTCCGGGCATCAGCTTTCCTGCAAGAGTGTTGTACCTCCTGTAAACAGAGGAAACAATATCCACCTTTCGTGCCGGTATATATCTTTCCTCGCCCGTAGAAAGGTAAAAAATACAGCTTTCAGCACAAAGACCGCATCTTACGCAGCTGTTCAGGTGCGACTGCAATTTACTGTCTCTCCTTTTCAGGACAGCCAGCGCCTTTTCTTTATTTCCGTTTATTTTCATTACACCTTAATAATTCCCTGATGGTGGCCATGAATTCCTCCACCCGTAAAAATAACCCAGCTGGTATCTTGCTGCAAAAAAATATACCACGTGCCTCAGCTTACCAAGAGGCACATAAAGAAGCAATACTGTGACAACAATATAATATGCTTCTACCGGTATATTTCCGATCAACAGGAAAATTGTTATATACTGAAACGAGCTTACCAGTATATTTGAAAAATAATCATCAGCACAGGATAAGCTTCGCATTTTCCCGGAGGTCATCCTTTTGAACAGGATGCCGGTACCCGATAAGGCACCGCTTAAGAGTACAGCGGAACAAATATATTCCCACACAGGAGAAAGAGCAACTCCCGTCAGTTGCAGGAAAAATAATATTATTGCCAGGAAGGTCCCTGCATGGTATAATAAGCCTGCCGTGTAGGTTGGCAGGTGCAGGTAGGCTGATTCTTTTTTTGATGGTTTCATTGCCCCTGTAAATGAATATCTTATTGCCGTGCCCGTATTCCCCAGTTTATGGGAGTAATCTTTTGGGGCGCCATAGCGTAGCAGGCGGATAAGGTGAAATAAACACGAGCCAAGGCAAATAACCAGGGCCGCCAGGCTAAGAATCCTATACCAGTGCATATTATTAATTTAACTAAACACAACCATCTGGTTTTGGCAGTCCTGCGACACGACAGGCGCCGCGGGCAGGGCCCAGGGGGAATAATTCATACAATTCACGGAGCTTTACCCCGGCATCCTTGCACAGGAGCCTTACCATGGGAGCCATTCCCTTTTCCTCGTAGTGCTTCCTGATAACCCTCACTATTGCCCAGTGTTTGTCGTTCATCTCTTCAATCCCGTCACTTTTTGCTATCAGTTTTGCGACTTCCTCATCCCAGAGCTCAGGTTGCTGGAGAAAGCCATCCCCATCTACTTCAAAAACTCTTCCTTCGATTTCAAGTGTAGCCATATATAATAAATTTGTTATTAATTATTATCCATATCAAAACGGTCTATTATCTGGTCTATGGTCATTACTGAATCAGGCAAAACAAAATCAGGGCAAAAGTTGAGTTTTTCCTTTGCCTTGAACCTCATACAGCCCAACCATTCTTCCTCCTCACCACAACAATAACTATCAATATAATACCGGTAAACGTCTCCCTCCAAAGCCAATTTTTCCCTGACTAAAGCACACTCATTGTAGTTTGGACATCCGGCGCCGGTCATAATTCCTAAAAAAGTCTGAAAATAACACTTTTTTTACGATGACAAAAGGATGTATAACATAAGTCATCCCTTGGAGGAGTTTAGCTTAATATATGGCAGTAATAATATATTCCTGATTATATAACAGAAAATAAAATAATTAGACTATCTTTGCACCCCAATTTACATTTATGAACATATTTAAAAATACAGGTCTTAATAATGAGTTATTAAGGGCTGTCACCACACTGGGGTTTGAAAAACCCACTCCCATACAGGAAAAAATAATACCCGAAATACTTAACTCTTCAAGAGACATTATTGGCCTGGCTCAGACAGGTACGGGTAAAACAGCGGGCTTTGGCCTTCCTCTCATTCAAAAGATAAATATTGAAGACAGGTCGGTTCAGTCACTGATACTGTGTCCCACACGCGAACTGTGCATGCAGATAACGGAAGACATCAACAATTATGCACAATTTACCGGGGGGCTGTCAGTTCTTGCCGTATACGGAGGAGCAAATATTTCACCCCAGATACAATCATTGAGAAAGGGGACCCATATTGTTGTGGGCACACCCGGGAGAACCCTTGACCTGATAAGGAGAAACATATTGAAGGTAAACAGGATATCATGGCTTATACTTGACGAAGCAGACGAGATGCTGAATATGGGTTTTAAGGAAGATCTTAATGCTATTCTTGAAACAACACCTTCCGAGAAACAGACATTGTTATTTTCAGCAACCATGCCCGCTGATGTCAGGCGCATCGCTGAAAACTATATGAAGCAGCCTCTTGAAATAACAGCAGGTAAAAAGAATACAGGTGCAGATAATGTTGAGCATCATTATTATGTTGTAAAGGCATCTGACCGTTACGCGGCACTGAAAAGAATTGCGGATATCAATCCAATGATTTACGGCATAGTCTTCTGCAGGACCAGAAATGAGACAAAGGATGTTGCGGACAAACTGATACAGGACGGATATAATGCCGATGCCCTTCACGGCGAACTGTCACAGGCCCAGCGCGATCATGTAATGCAGCGTTTCCGTAAGCGAACCCTGCAGTTGCTCATAGCAACTGATGTGGCTGCAAGGGGTATTGATGTAAACGAACTTACTCACATAATAAATTATAATCTCCCGGATGACCCCGAAGTATACCTTCACAGGAGCGGCCGTACCGGCAGGGCAGGTAAATCAGGCATATCAATCACCATAAGCCATTCGCGGGAAGGCAGGCGCATAAGGGAGCTTGAAAACCTGATAGGGAAAAAATTCCTTCATAAAATGATCCCCGGTGGAAGGGAAATATGTAAAAAAAGACTCTTTAACCTTATTGATAAGGTTGAAAATGTTGAAGTGGATGAATCCAAAATAGAATCGTTCATGCCAGCTATTTATAAAAAACTGGAATGGCTCGGCAGGGAGGAACTTATCAAACATTTTGTTTCGGTCGAATTTAACCGCTTCCTTGAATATTACAAAAATGCTCCCAACCTGAATATAGTACCTGATAAAACTGCCTCTGAAAAGAGGAAGCGCAACGGGAATACAGATTACGCCAATATCTATATAAATATCGGGTCAAAAAAAGGAATGAACCCTTCAAACCTGATCGGGCTCATAAATGAGGCCATGGGCAAGAGAGACATTCCCATAGGGAAAATAGACGTACAGAGAAATTTTTCATTCTTTGAAATTGACCGTACCTACGATCAAAAACTGCTGGAGGTCTTCGACAGGGCTGTCTATGAAGACCAGGCAGTGGTTGTTGAAATAAAGAATGGCCAGGTAAAAAGCTCATCAGGCAAAAGGAAAACTCATACCAACGGTAATGGCAATTACCGGTCCGGGACCAGGACCAGAAAAAGGATAAAAAGGTAACAGGTATTTGGCCAGAGGCCGGCTCCGCTTGCATTATCAGCTGAAGCCTGGCCTCCTGCTCCCTGCTTCCTGCTACTTCACCAGTTCATAGCCATCCTTCGTACCCTTTTCCATCTGGGAAATACCTTCCTCCATCCAGTATGGCATGGGTGCATCCTTCAGGTAATGGTCAAAAAATTGCATCTTCCTCACTGACAGGTCTTTCCTGTTAGGCCTCTTCGTCAGGTTGTGTTCCTCGTCGTTATAGCTCAGCATCCATGCCGGCTTCTCAAGCCTGCGCAGGGCAACAAAAAACTCAATCCCCTGGTACCAGGGCACCGCACCGTCAGCATCATTATGCATTATCAGAACCGGTGTATTGATTTTTGGCACAAAGAATATTGGTGAATTCTCAATGTAGTGTATTGGTTTTTCCCATAATGTACCACCTATACGGCTCTGCGTCTGTTCATACTGGAACATCCTGCTCATGCCCGAACCCCAGCGTATACCCCCATATGCACTGGTCATATTGCTCACGGGGGCACCTGAAAAAGCACAGGTATAAAGATCGGTTTGAGTTATGAGGTAAGCTATCTGGTAGCCTCCCCAGCTCTGGCCGTCAAGGCCCAGCCTTGTCCTGTCAATAAAATCATATCTTTCAAGCAGGGCATATGTACCGCTTACTACAGCATTGTAGCAACTCTGACCCGGGTATCCTTCAATATAGGGGATGTCGGGTACGAATACCAGGTAGCCGTTACTTACTGCATATATCCTGTTTATTGTTGAAGCACTGGGTGCGGGTGTATAATGCCTGTGCAGTCCGTCCGAACTGAGCTCATAAAAATATACTATCATAGGGTATTTCTTCGAAGGATCAAAATTCTCGGGCTTATATAATATACCCTGCAATTTCTGCCCGTCAAATGAATTCCATTCCACCAGTTCCGAGGTGCCCCAGATATACTCGTCCTGCTGTGGATTGGTTTCTGAAATCTTCAGGGGATCCTCAAATCTGAGATCACTGACATAAAGATCGGGATAGTCACCGAAGGTCTCTTTCCGGAAAATAATTACATCCCTGTCTTCAGCCTTTGTAAACGATCTGAAAGAACAAGCTTCCATGATAACCTTCTCAGGATTAACCGTTTTGTTAATACTTGTTTTGAATAATCCGCTCTCCTTATTCTCTTCATTAAATGCTGTTAAGTAGATTGTCTCCCTGGGTTCAAGATAATCCTTGTCATCACTGTTTCTGCCAAAACCCCTGAAGCCACCACCTGCGGTAAGATCGGTATACCTGAAGGAAATATTATTTTTTCTACCGTAGCCATTGGTTATCATCATGGGAGCTTCTTTCCCGCTTACGTCAAATTTCCATATATCAAAATGGTCATAAATTAGCACGTACCTTTCACCTTCTATCCACCTGTCAATAACACCGTATGGCCTTGGCTCACTGGGTGTATCATGCCGTTCATTATAAAACTTAACGTCAAGTCCCGCCGTGAGATCAACAACTTCACCACCCGCCGTCTTACGTGATTTCCAGCTCTTGCTTTTAATACACCAGAAGAGCATATTTTCACCTGAAGGAGAGAATTCCACTGATGAGGGGGCCTTTTCAAGTATAAGTTTACTTTCGCCCGTATTTATATCAATCAGGTAATAATCACTATACCTGTTGGCATCCCATGAGATAAGTTTCCTGTACTTCAAAGCCGAAACACCTACCACTACGTCACCCTCCCTGTCAAGGAATGTCCTTATTTCAGGAATATCTTTTGTAGCCAGTTGTACCATAGTGGCTTTATTTAAATGGTAAACTGCCTCATACGACCTGTTTTTCTCCCGCTTTAATTGCACTTTCTGCTGTGGCTGAAGGAGGGGGTCGTGCCAGCTCCAGATATCCAGCTTATACTTTTCCTCAGCAAGTAGTGTATCTTCAGGTTCTTCGACTGGTTTTTCGGCAGTCCCGAAAAACAGCCTTTCACCGGAATCGGAAAATACGAGCTTCCCGTTTTCACTTACAGACCATCCACCGGTCATGCCCCTTGTTGTTGTGTCCACTATTTTACTGCATTGATCTCCGTCCCAGAGGTAGAGGTCATATATTTTAACTTCGGATGTATCAGAGCTGTAGATAAAAGACAGCCTGCTACCGTCTTTGTATAAGGCCAGGTTTTTAAGTTTGCCATCCCCATTGAAGATCTCCTTACTCTCACGGGTCTTTGTATCAAAAACAGAAACACTGTAATTTTCCACCTTGTTGGTATCGGTTTTCACCTGTACATAAGAAACAGCCGTTCCCATTCCGGCGACCTGGTATTCTACAACATCATTAATACTATATTCTGTCCCCTCAACGGGATTAAGTATGACCAATTCAGTTCCTTCAGCCCCTTTATTCCCTCCCCCGCGCCTGCCTCTGGCAGGGGTTTTGGCCTCTTCTTTTTCTTCCTCCTTCTCTTCTGCTTCATCCTTTTCTTCTTTCTCAGGCAGGGGCTTTTCCTTCAGGTAAGCCATCCAGTCCCCCTCATCTGCGGGCATTTTAAACGATTTCACCCTTTCAATTACTTCTGACTTATCACTGCCCAGTAATTTAATGCCAAGATTATTTTTTGGCATTTCATCCGGCTTTTTCTTGTCTTTTTTTGCCTGCCTCGTTTCGCTGTAGGGAGGGATTATAGTGTATACAAAATAATTGATATCCGGGGAAAAAGAAGCATTATTGCCTCTTTCAAACAGGTCGGTAGCAGCATTTTTCCTGTTGTATAGGTACAGCATACCATCTCCCTGCTGTGGGTTTATTTCATAACTTATAAAGTTGCCGTCATCCGTTATTTTAGCACTGCTCAGGTTTTTCCAACTATCATAAACCGAATGGTCAAGTGCTTTCTTCTGTCCCGCCAGCATTGCCGGCAGTACCAGAAATAATATAAAAAGAGTCTTTTTCAAATTCATAATTGCATGGATTTTTTATTTAAAACAAACATATTAAAAGTAATTATTAAGGACAGTTTTTCTTATATGTTATACAAACAATAATACAAAACTTATATCCTATTCCTGTAAATTTTAGTATATTACCTATTGCTGAAGATCAATAAATGACACGGTTGCTCAATATAACGCTTCATTTCGACTACTGGCCTCTGCTTGTCATTATTGCACTGGCATGGATCGTGCCAATGGCGATTTCACTTCTCAGATTAAGGCGAATACCCTCGGTTGTACTTGAAATTATCCTGGGTTATTTTGCAGGCAGATACATTCTGGTAAATGCTGATGATCTCAGTATAAAAATACTTGAATTCCTTGCCCTGACCGGTTTCATTTTCCTTATGTTCCTGAGTGGGTTGGAGATCAATATGGATCATATAATAGGATCTTTCCCCAGAAAAAAACCTAATCTCAGGAGTATCCAAAGAAATCCTCTTTTAATGGCCTGCCTGTATTTCATCCTGTGCCTGATAATATCATATACAGGTTCAGAAGGCCTCGCTTCACTGATCGGCATGAGTAATACATGGTATTTCGCCCTTATCATGGTAACCACCTCGGTGGGAATAATCCTCCCTGTTTTAAAGAACAGGGGTGAAACGTCAGGTTCATACGGACAAATGATAATCACCTCTGCAGCTATTTCAGATATTCTGAGTATTATCCTTTTCACGTTTACCGCCTATGTTCTTAAAAATGGTTTTAAGATTGAAATACTTTTCATCCTCCTGATTTTCGCATTGTTCTATTTTATGTACAGTGTGGGAAATCGTTTCAGGCATTTAAGACTCTTTAAAAAAATCTCATTTCAGTTCTCACATGCTGCCTCACAGCTCAGCATAAGGGGAACTACACTTCTTATATTTATTTTTGTTGTGACCAGTCAGTTTATCAGCGCTGAAGTAATACTACTGGGGGCCTTTCTGAGCGGTATACTATTATCCTCCTTCCTTCATAAGGAACGTTCACTGCTGCTTGTTAAGCTTGATGGAATGGGATACGGTTTCTTTATCCCTATCTTCTTCATAATGGTGGGTGTTAAATTCGACCCTTATGCCTTGGGGGAATTTGATGCATCTCTTTTCCCGATCCTGGTAATTCTTTTGTTTTTAATGTATGCTATTAAAATAATCCCTTCATTGATATGGTTACGGCAATTCGGACTGAGAAAATCCCTTTCAGGTGGAGTGTTGCTTTCTACCAGGCTGAGCCTGATTATTGCTGCATCGGCCATTGGCCTTGAACTGGGAGTTATAAGCTCAAGTATTAATTCCATTTTTATCATTATGGCCATTATTTCATGTGTTATTTCACCGCTGCTTTATAATTTTTTGAATATCAGTGTTGAAACGCCTCCGGATAAAACAATAATCATTGGTGGCAGTAGCAAAGGGGTACTGCTTGCCAGGCGTTTGAATATGCATGAAAAGGTTTCAGTGATTGTAGAAAAAGATAAGAAAAGATATAAAGACCTTGTCGCAAAAGGATTCAGCACCCTGCTCTCTGACGGGCTTGATCCCCGCACCTATAAAAATATAAATATCGACCCTTCTAACTGGATTTTCGTTGACGCAGGTTCGGAGGATACGAATATAAGAATATGCAATATGCTGAGGAAAGAATTGAAGCATGAACGAATAATCTCAGTTGCTAGTTGCCTTGGTCTTGAAAGAAAGTTCAAAGAGCTTGATATAGTGACAGTTGATACAACAAGGGTTATCTCAACAACAGTTGAGAATCTTATCGTCAGACCCACAACATATCACACCCTGGTAGATAGCTTTGAAAATTTCACCATTGAAGAAATAATGATAACAAATCCCGAAGTGGATGGGCAGCAGCTAAAGAATATATTGTTTCATAAAGATGCAATCTTAATAATGGTGAAGAGAGACAATGAATTGTTTGTGCCAAAGGGTGAGACTTATCTCAGAAAAGGCGACATCCTTAATATTCTCGGCACCGGCACAGCACTTGATATTGCCAGGCAGACTTTTACAGTCTAGGATTGAAGGAGTTTATTTGATTATCGGGGAGGTAACCTATAATTGCAGAATTTTATGCAGCCCGGACAGGTTAAGTGTATTCAGATAATAAGTATCATTCTTTTTTCAACCTTTATAACTAATTTGCGTCACTCAAGTGAAAACTTATGGATAACACCGGAGATCATACGGTACGGATAATCGAAAAGTGTATCGAAGGCGATATTAAAGCCCAGTTTATACTTTATAAAATGTATTCCAAGGCTATGTATAATATTGCGATAAGGATATTGAACAATAGGATGGATACTGAAGATATTTTACAGGAATCATTTATTACCGCTTTTGGCAGGCTGGGTGAGCTGAATAATGAAAAAGCCCTTGGCAGCTGGCTTAAAAGAATAGTGATAAATAACTGTATATCACATATACGAAGTAACAGGGTGATTTTTGAAGATATCGAAGATTATAAATTTGAAAGCTATGATGAATACCTGGAACCCGAAGACTCGATTGATCCGACAATTGTCCATAAGGCGATCAAAGAATTACCGGACGGCTGCAGGACAGTGCTGGTATTGCATGCCCTGGAAAACTACAAGCACAGGGAGATAGCTGAAATGCTGGAAATAAGTGAATCGACCAGTAAAACACAATACAGAAGGGCTCTTATGCTGCTGAATAATATGTTAAAACATAAAATATATGTCAACTGATCTGGAAAAATATCTGAAAGAGAACAGGAAGAAGCTCGATGTTGAATCCCCTGATGATGAATCAATATGGGAAGGGATTCGCAGTGGTATTCATAATGAAAAAAACGGTAGTGAAAAACCCCGGGGGAAAATAATATTAATGCGTTTCCGGAATATTGCCGCAATAGTGCTTATCGCGCTGCTCGCCGGCTATGTTATCAGTGATATTATAGGAGACATATCCCTTAACAGAAGAATAACACTTGCCAGCATCGATAATGAACTTGGCAAGAAAGAAAAGGATTACAAAGAGCTTATCAGGTACAAGAAACAGGAAATAGGCTCATTCGATGATATTGATAATGTTATTGTAAATGAACTGGTGGAAGAACTTAACAGGCTGGACACTATATACAATACAGTAATGGATGACCTCAACAGAAACGGTTATAACGAAAAGATAGTAAATATAATATTCGATACCTATGAGAAGAAAATAAGGATCCTCGAATTAATTATCATGGAAACCAATAAAACTCAAAAATATGAAAACCAGGAAAATATTGCTCTTTAGTCTGAGCTTGTGCATCATAACCATTTTTGGACTGAAGACCGCAGATGGACAGGATATTGATAAGACATATAAGTGGAACTATAAAGTAAATACCGATACTTGGGTTGTATTGGATAATTATGATACAGATATGGAAATACATACCTGGGATAAGCCTGAAATAGAATTCCATATGACCATACAGGCCGAATTCAGAAACCAGGATGATGCCTCTGATGTTGACGCTTACCTCAGGGATCTTGAATTCAAGAGCACTGCCGGAAGAACGGAGATAAACTCAAAGTTCTGGAAAAGCAGGACTAATATTATGGGGTTCTCTACAATGGTACTGGAAGGTTTTAATAAGGTGAGATATAAGAAATTCAAAATGGAATGTGCCGTATGGATACCTCAAAATGCTAGTCTTGAACTTAACACCAAATATTCCGAGATAAACATGGATGATATTGACGGTGAGCTGAAACTCGATTCATATGATGATGAGTTGTACGCTGGGTCTGTGGGTGGTACGGCGTCAATTACAGCCAAGTACAGTGAGATGGCTTTCACAGGCATGAAAGATATCGTTGCTGACCTCTACAGCTGTGAACTGGCTACAGGTAACGCAGGCAATATGAAAATCATTACAAAATATTCCGATATAGACTCAGAAAACATTGGCATACTGGATATTGACAGTTATGAAGATGATTTTACAATTAAAAATTGCAGCGACATTAAATATATAGCCAAATACAGTGAACTCACTACAGGGCAGGCAGGGAAGCTTGTGGCCGATAATTATGAATGCGAATTTGCTGCAGATAGGATAACAGATGCCAGGATAGAGTCAAAATATTCCGAGTTTGATATTACCACCGCCGGTACTATTGATATAACCTCATTTTATGAAGATAATCTTACCGCTGAAAAGATTAGGTCCCTGAACATAGAAAAGACAAAATATGGTGATTTTGAGATAGAAGAGATTGAAAAGAAATTTACCGTAAAAAGTGCTTATGAAGATGATTTTTCTGTTGACAGGCTTGGTATGAAGCTTGAAGAATTAAATATTAATGGTAAATACCTTAATATTGAGCTGGGTGTTGCCTTCAATTTCGACTGCAGGCTTAAAGCTACTATCAAATATCCCGAAATGAATATCGATGATAATATCTTTAAAACAAAAATACACATAAAAGATGGCAGCAATCTTGAATATGAAGGGATCAAAGGGACAGAAAAGGAAGGAATGCCTGAACTTGTGGTAAAAGGATATGAGGTAAACCTGAAGGTTTCGGAACATTAGAATATCATAAAGGTTAAATCGTTGAATCGTGTTTGTTGAAATCTCTTTTCCCGATTAAACAATTTAATGATTCAACACATAAGCATATACCCCTTCCCTTTCAGGGTTTTTATTTCAACTGACTGGTCTTCTGAAAGATACTTTCTTAACTTCCGGATATAAACATCAAGGTTACGTGAATTAAAAAAGGAATTGTCGCCCCAGACGGTCAATAACAGGTCTTTCCTGTCAACTACCCTGTTTTTATTGGCTGCAAGTACTGATAATATTTCTGTATCCCTGTTTGACAGTTTAGCTATCTTACCACCCTTCTCCAGCTCGTACTTATTCGGGAAAAAATTATAACTCCCAATCTTAATTTCTGATTCGCCCTTATGATTCTTATCCCTGACACCTGACAGCTGCAATTGGTTCTCAATTCTTGCAATCAGTTCTTCAAGGCTAAAGGGCTTTTTTATATAATCGGTACCACCGCAGTCAAAGCCTTTTAATAAATCCTTCGTTTCACTTTTTGCCGTCAGGAAAATGAGAGGCATCCACGGGTATAATCCTTTAATATTCTTTGAAAGTGTATAACCATCGATATTGGGAAGCATTATATCCATCACACAAATATCCGGCCTCGTTTCTTCCAGTATATTTATCATGCCCGAACCTTCCTTAAGCCAGATGACATCATATCCTTCCTTTTCCAGTGTGTCACTGACTATCTTGCCCAGGAATTCTTCATCTTCTATGTATAGCACTCTTCTTTTCACTCCTGTCTCATCGGTATTTTAATGGTAAAAGTACATCCGTCAACATTGTTCTTCACCCCGATACTGCCATTATGCATTTTAACTATGAGGCAGACAAAGCTTAACCCTAAACCATAACCCTTAACATTATGCAGGTCGCGGTGTGGCACCCTGAAAAACTTGTCAAAAACCCTGCCTATGTACTCTTCAGGGATTCCAGGCCCCTTATCACTCACTTTTAATACAGCATAATCCCCGTTTGTTGATAGATCCACTGCTATTTCAGGGTCTCCATTTCCATATTTAAGGCTGTTATCAAAGAGGTTGATAATAACCCCCTGCAAATATACAGGATCACAACTGACGATAATCTTTTCCGGGTGCTTAAAAGACACCCTGGCCCCTTTAGCCTTTATCATGGGTTGCAGTGATCTTATTGAATCATCAATAAGCCCGGCCAGGTCAACCTCTTCAAAATTTAGAATGCTGCCATCCTCCTCAATAATTGAATGATCCAGTACTTTTGAGATAAGAAGCTCCAGCCTTTTAATTTCCTTGCCTGCCATTTCCAGGTATTCTGCTTTGGTTTCCTTATTCCCTTTAGATGTATCATATTTTTTCAGGGCCTCAATGGCGATCTTAACAGTTGACACGGGGGTCTTCAGTTCATGTGAAATGTTGCTGATAAAATTATTTCTTATCTCGTTCAGGCGTTGTTGCTTCTTTATGTTCCTTAGAGCAAGGAAAAATGCCATCCCTGTTAGAATTACCAGGATCAATGCAAACAAAATCTGGGGAATAATCCTTTTTATAATAAAGATAGTATTTCGTGAAAAAACTGCTGCAGGCACTGTGCTTGAAAAATCACCTATTACTATTCTTCCCCTCTTGATAAGGCTGTCTTTGTCAAACCGGTCTGAAGAAATCCACCCGGGAATGAGATTAAAGTTATTCTCCGACAGCTTTTCAATGTAGTTTTCGACAAAAATAACGGAATCCTGTCCCCCTGAAGCCCTTTTCAGGTAATTACTGTGCAACATGCCACTGTCAGAAGAGAACATTACAAATGCCTTGACACCTCTAATCAGCATCTCTTCGCTATTCCCTGGGGAATCATTTAAGCCCTGTCTTTGGAATACACCGGTCGAATCTGTGGTTCTGAGCTGTATCTCAACTGTTCTGTTTGTTGTTACAGAATCCGGATAAGCCATTTTCCCGGAACTATCATTCACAGCAAGGTTCCCGGCAATAATCTCATTGCTTCCATTAAACTGATACCTGGCCATACTGCTGCTATCTCTGATGGCAGGTTCAATTATATAGTCTATAATCAATGAATCGAGAACAGAATTATACGATTGTTTATATATTAGTAAAAGTTCCTTTTCAAGACCGTTTTTCTCTTTGATATACTGCCCGTAAAGCCAGTAAGCAGAAAAAGCTATTATCAGTAATTCACTGATAAGCATCAGTGCTGATACCCACTTATAATTATCACGCAGTCTCATGTTTCTCTCTGCAAATATAAGGTCAGGCAACATAAACGCAATAAGCATTAACCTTAATTAACCTTAATTTACAGCAATTTAACCCTCCGGTACATCTTGAGTATATATTTTTATGCCAGAAAATTAAAATATGGAATTATGAAACGAATGGCTTTATTAATTATTGTTTTATCCTTACCGGTAATTGCCTGGTCACAGGATCAAAGAGGAACTATTCAATATAAGGAAAAAGTAAAACTCGAATTCAAGATTGAAGGTCCCATGTCTGAAGCATTGCAGAATATGCCTAAAGAAAGAATATCAGGGAAGGTTCTATATTTCAGCCCCGAAGCTTCATTATATAAAAAAGCGGAACAGGAAAATGATAATAATGAAAAGGAAATAATGCAATCCGGTAAAAATATCAGGATTACAATGACCGAGCCCGATAACAGGTATTTTATTGATCTAAACAAAAAGAAAACAATTGAACAGCGAGAATTTATGACCCGGAAATTCCTGATAAGCGGTGATCTTCCCGAAAATAACTGGAAAATTATCGGGGAACAGGAAGAAATACTGGATTACCCATGTATGGAAGCAATAAAAACAGATACCAGCGGTGTTATTACCAGGGTTTGGTTTACTCCTGCCATAAATATCCCTGCCGGACCATCTGAATACTGCAATCTTCCCGGCATGGTTCTCAAAGTGGATATAGATAATGGAAAAAGAATAATTGAAGCCACAAATATCAACTTTGATGACCCGGGTGATGAGGTATTTGAAAAGCCCAAAAAAGGAAAGAAAGTCACCAAAGAAGAATTTGATAAAATAGTAGCGGAAAAAATGGAAGAAATGGAGGCACAGGGAACAACCAAAGGTGCAACTGTAGTTATTAAAATCAGAAAGTAAGATATAAAATGAGGACAGTAATAGCATTAGTTGCCTTTATTATACCCCTATCCCTTTTTGCCCAGAATTACAGTATTCACGGTGAGATACTGGATGAAGAAGCTATGGCAATGCCCTCTGCCACCGTTGTTTTACTGAACCCGGCCGATTCAACCCTGCAGTATTTCGGTGTAAGCAATAAAGAAGGCAGGTTTGAGATCAAAGGCATAAAAGAAGGCAGTTACCTTCTGCAGATAGCTTTTATAGGTTATAATACTATTTATAATAACATAGAAATTCCTTATGAAGATAACGGGAACCTTGGTACTGTAATAATGACCTCCAGGCCCGTATCCATGGGTGAAGTGACGGTAACCGGAGAAAGAATACCGCTCAAAATAAAAAGTGACACTATCGAATATGATGCAAAAGCATTCAAGGTTGCCCCGGATGGCGTTGTTGAAGACCTGATAAGGAAACTTCCGGGGATTGAAGTTGACAGGGCAGGAAATATTAAGGCCCTGGGTGAAGAAATAGGAAACGTGCTGGTGGATGGCAAAGAATTCTTCGGGAACGACCACAAAGTAGCGACCAAGAACCTTCCGGCAAGTACTGTTGACAAGGTCCAGCTTTATAATAAAAAATCGGAAGAATCAGAATTTACGGGTATAGACGACGGTTTAAGGAATCAAACCCTCAATCTTGTCCTTGACGAAGACAGCAAGCAGGGTATCTTTGGGGAAGTACTTGCCGGCGGAGGAACAGGTAAGCATTATCAGGGCAATGGAAATATTTACAGGTTCAGTAATAAGACCCAGTTTGCCGCACTGGGTATGATAAATAATATTAATAAGTACGGTTTTTCAGTAGGTGACTACCTTACATTCAGTGGTGGTTTGTCGGGTATGGGGGGAGGTATTAAAATCTCCCTGGGCGGTGACGGATTCCCTGTCAATTTCGGAGAAACAATAAACGGTTATTCAACATCGGGAGCTGCAGGATTAAACTATTCCTATACACCCAAACCCAAACAAAGATTCTTTATCAGTTACCTGGGCAGCGGAACCAAAAGAGAGCTTGAAGAAAGCAGTAAAACAACAGCTTACCGTGAGACAGGGCCATATATCCAGGATGAATTTACCGAACAAACAAAAAGGGACACATCACACAGTATTAATTTTGGCACACGCTATCTGTTCAATGAATCGAATAACCTGATAATAAACGGCAACTTATCTTATAATACTGCTTATAACCCTCTCAATTCTAATATATATACATACGAAAACGGACTGCTTGTCAATGATATGCTGCGTAAAAACGAGGATATCTCTGACAGATTATCAGGAAACGGGAATCTGACTTATCTAAAAAGGATTAATGAGGGCAGAACAGTGCTGAAGTTCTATAGTACAGGTTCTTATTCATCAACCAGTTCAGAAACAGAGTTTGAAAATACTACAAACTATTATAACCCTGATATCAATGCATATATCAGCCAGTTCAGGGAAAACAATTTAAAGGCATTGCAGCTCAGGGCAGCTCTTTCTTTTACTCAGAAGATATCACAACTCTCTTTCCTTGATATTGTTCTTAGTTGTAACCGCTCAGTGCAATTATTATCACGTATCCAGGGAGATGCCACAAACGGCCATAATATAATAGACACACTCAGCCCTGAATTTGACAGGTATGAAAACAGCCTGAGGCCTGGTATATCAATCCGGAGAAATACTGATAAAACCACTTTCTCAATAGGTTTTGACCTTAATATGGGTGAATATTACACCGTTTTGTGGCAGGGCGAAGAAGACAGGAAACAGTACAGGGCAATCATGTCAAATATTTCATGTGAATATAAATATGGCAGCGGTCGCAGGCTGAGCCTTAACTATAACTCCAGGATCAACACACCTGCTGTTGACCAGTTATTACCTGTGGTCAACAACTTTAATTCACTTTCCCTGTTTTATGGAAACAGTGATCTCGAACCCGAGTATCTGCACAGCCTGAGCTCCCAGTGGTGGATCTTCGACCAGTTTTCATTCACCACTTTCATGGCCAGCCTCCGGATGAATTATACTGAAAACAAGATCAGTTATGACAGAACCATAACTGAACAATTCAATCAGGTAATAACCCTGACCAATGTTGAGTCGGATTTCATGGCAGGTGCAAGCATCGACTTTTCAACACCAATAAGGCCCCTCGGCATAAAGACTAACCTGTACCTGGATGAAACTTATAATAAAGGATTCAATATTGTAAATAAGGTTCAGAATGAAGTTAGTTCCCTTAATCATCGACTGTCATTGAGTTTTGAGAACAGGAAGAAAGAAAAATGGGATATAAGTACCGGTACTGGTATTAAACTTACAGATACCAGGTATTCAATCCAGGAATCGTTGAATAATGTATATTTCGACATTTCCTGGTTTGGCGAAATACGGTGGACACCCAATGACAGGTTTGACTTAAACATCAATGCCGATGTTACCAATTATACTGCCAGGAGTTTTGAAGAATCGCGGGTTGTCCCGCTGCTGGGTGCACAGCTAAGCTATTTCTTCATGCAGAACAACAGGGCAGCACTCACGCTTTCAGGCTTCGATATCCTTAATAAAAACACAGGAATAAACCGTATAAGCGAGTTGAATTACCTCCGTGAAACCCGGTCCAATATCATTGGCAGATATTTCATGCTGACATTCAAATACCGGCTAAATAAGGTTGGTGGAGATACCGGTATTTTTGTTGATGTGAAAAAGCGGTAAGCTGTTTTCCGGCACATTATATCACTTTCGGTAATTCTTCCTGATTATAATTTAAATGTTTACGGAAATTTTCTTTATCGCAACGTCTATTATATCCTCATATATCAGTATGCTATAAACAGAAAAAGATTAATAATTTCAGTTCTCATGGGATGGTTAATTTTTATCGCAGCTGATGTGCCGCAGAAGCTACAATTCAAAAATAAGCACACTACTTCAGAATCCGGTGATCAGAAAATTGTCTCTCATTACCGGAGATGAGAAAGTACGTACTATAAAAGATGAGCACAACAGAAATAAGATATTGAATGCTATCAAAATGATAAACGGACCTGATGAAGTGATCTTTTAGAGCATACTGGCAGTGTTTTTCTTCCATACTGACAGGATAATGCCTACAGCAAAAGAAGACTGTCTGCTTTCCGCTTATAATGCAGTACTGATGACTGAGAGCCTGGGACTTGGTTCATGTTTTGTATCTCTTGCTCAACTCACACTCCCTGATCCCGAATTTCTTTCTGCAAACAGGCTAGCAACTAGTTGATTAAAGTACCAAATGATAATATTCTATTACCTTTGTATACATGAAGAAACGTATACTTGGGTCATCAGGCCTGGAAGTATCAGCCATCGGCCTTGGTTGCTGGGGCATGTCAGGAGCTTATGGTGCTGGCGACAGGAAAGAATCAATCGCAACAATTCACGAATCAATTGATCAGGGTATCAATTTTATTGACACTGCCGACATATATGGCAACGGTCATAATGAAATACTTGTCGGCGAAGCCCTTAAGGGAATCAGGAAGAAGCTTATCCTGGCTACCAAATTCGGTTTCGTGGGTGATGAAGACGGGGAATTGTCAGTTGATGGCCGGCCCGAATACGTAAAAAAAGCCTGCGATGCCAGCCTTAAAAGACTGAAAACTGACTATATCGACCTCTACTATCTTCACAGGCTGGATAAGGACGTCCCCATAGAAGATACCGTGGGCGCAATGGCAGGGCTCGTAGAGAAGGGTAAGGTGAGAAGCCTGGGCCTGTCAGAGGTTTCAGCCACAACAATAAACAGGGCATTAAGTGTATATCCCATTGCTGCCCTGCAGTCAGAATATTCACTTAATACACATGACCTGGAAAAAAGTGTTATTCCAGCCTGCCGTAAGAACAATATTGCAATTGTACCTTTCAGTCCACTGGGCAGGGGCCTGCTTACCCTGTCAATCAAATCAGAGGCTGACCTCCCCGTAAACGATTTCAGGAGGAAGATACCCAGGTTCCAGGGTGATAACTTCACGAAAAACTTAAAGCTCTTATCAGTACTCGGGGAAATAGCCATACAGAAAAATCATACACCCGCACAGGTGGCTCTGGCCTGGCTCCTTCACAGGGGGAATGATATAATACCAATCCCCGGAATGAAAAGGAAGAAATATGTTAAAGAAAACATATTATCCGTTGAGGTCAGTCTCAGCCGTGATGAAATCAACATGCTCGATACTCTTTCCAAGAAATTCGCAGGTGGAAGGTATATGGAATGAAAGATCTGCTTGAAATTGACAATATCCCGTATACAATTGCCGTTGAAAATCCCGGAAGCACAGACCTAAGCGGTTTTAGAAACAATCTTGAGAAAGTAATCCCAGTGACCACCGGGCTTATTGGCGATATCCCTTATAGGCATTACTCCCTTCTCATAACGGACCGCCTTAAGTTTACGGTATGGGAGAACCCGAACATGCCAATTCGATGGCAGTTTATGCCAGGGGCATCTTCCATGACAAGGATAATGAGGAAAAGACAAAGGATGGATGAGATTCTAAAACACTTAATGCCTGGTTACAATAATTCAATTACCCACCCTGCCCTGTTCATCATTCATCATTTAAAAAGTATCCTTCCCGTGACAGCAGGTGATCGAGGTTAGCAAGACCGTAAACTACTATTGCCGTAACAACCGCCGTATGCTCCTGGTACTCGGGTATGCTCATATTGTAAAGATCCCTCTCGGTATGCCAGATTTCACCGTAATTAAAATCATAACCTTTGGGATCGGCTGTCCCGAATGATATGGTGGGAACACCGTTCATGGCAAAATAGGCATGGTCTGAGCCTCCTGCTCTTTCCGGTTTCCTTCTTGGTTCTCTTTTACTGAGGGTGAATGGGAAATCTGGATTAATATCATTAAGGGGCTCACATACCTTTTTAAAGTCGTCATACATTGCTTCAGGCACACTCAGGCTGTTGGCCACTGTAGGGCCACCGTCGCGGTTGAAATAATTTGATATCCGGTCAAGCTTGTCCTTATTCTCTTCAACATAGTTTTTTGATCCCAGCAGGCCGAATTCTTCAGCTGCCCACAGGGCACATATTATGGTTCTTTTAGGTTTCCCTCCTGCTTCCATTATAAGCCGTGCCGCTTCCATATGCGGTGTAATACCCGAACCATCATCCACTCCTCCTGATGCAACATCAAAAGCATCCAGGTGACCACCCATAATTACATATTCGTCAGGGTATTTTGTTCCGGGGATAATCCCTATGACATTATGATATTTTACCGGTCCGGGCTTCCAGTGGTTCCTTATGTCAAACTCAAGCAGGAAATACCGTCTCTCTTTAACCTTCTGTTCAATAATCCTGTACTGGTGTTCGTCAAGCTTTATGTCGGGTACCTTTGGAAGGTTATCGAAGGTAAGCGTTCCATTATTTATGTTCTTCCTGTCGTACAATGCCCTTATAGGAACAGGTGATGCCTGTATTATACCCAGTATGCCTGCATCAACCATTTCCCTGTAGAAAAGTGCCGGTTCCTCCTTATAAGGCAATAGTTCCTCCCTGTCACCTTCCTCCTTTTCCCGGTTTGCACGCATTATCTCACGGTTCTTCAGGGCTATCTCCTCATTTTCAGCAATGATCCCCGCCCTTATTGAATCTCCCGTCTCCGAATAATCAACAGGCCATCCGTCATTCATCCCTGATATCAGAACCCAGGCACCTTTCAGCTTACCTTTCATCCTTTCAAATTCGGCCCGTGTTTTTGGCTCAGGCATTACATGTCCCCGCTGCACACCCTTAGTGCCTGCTGTATATGAAGGTGTGGCAAAATGCAGTATCATCCCGTCTTCACCAAGCATCCTTCCAAACCACGGTCCCCGGTTGAAGCCCACCGGAACCTCCCCGGCCTCGTCCATCTCTACCTGCATCCCCCATTCCCGGAACTGCGAAGCACACCATTCAGCAGCATTTTCGTAAGCATCGGAACCTACAAGGCGGCCACCAAAACGATTGGATATAACATCCAGGTGTTCCATTGACCGGTTATCATTGGTGCCAATTTCTATTATGTTATCTATTACTTTCTTATCCTGGGCATTTGTGCCGGCGGTAAATATCACCAGCATACCCATTGCAACAACAAGGGTAATACGTTTCATCTTATTGGTTTTTAATATTAATGTAGAATAAAGCGCCAAGTTAATTAAAACAATATTTTTATTTATTTTTTAAGGCATGTTAATAAGCACTATCCCTGTTTGGATTTTCCTTACTATTCAGTAAATTTAAGGTTCATTATGATAATTGAATTTCCAACTAAAAAAACATTATGGGACAAGATGCTGTAAAAATCTTAAAGCTTGATACTGTGGAACTTATAAAAATGCTTAACGGAGCACTTGCTGAGGAGTGGCTGGCATATTACCAGTATTGGATAGGTGCCAGGATCATGGAAGGGCCCATGAGAAGCGAAGTTGAGCCTGAGTTACTGGTACATGCTGACCAAGAGCTCAAGCATGCAGTTATGGTGGTAGACAGGATCATACAAATTGGCGGAACACCCATTCTGAATCCTGCGCAGTGGGTAAAGCATGCTGAGTGCGATTATGAAGAGCCAACAGATCCTTATGTAGAAGCCATACTAAAACAAAATCTCATAGGTGAGAGATGTGCAATAAAGAGGTACCAGCAGATAGCTGAATTTACGCACGGCAAAGATCATACCACCCACCAGATTGCCATAAGCATATTAAATGATGAGCTTGAGCATGAGGAAGATATTGAAGCCTGGCTGACCGACCTCGATCGTATGAGAGAGGATTTCAAAAAACTCAGGATATAATTCCCCGGGCATGCAAATTCAGACATTTGCATTTCTGATATTTTCATATAATGAACGTAAATAATCTGGACTCTATTTTCAGGCCGGAGAGGATAGCACTTATAGGTGTTTCTATCAATCCGAACAGTGTAAGCGGGAAGGTGCTTACCAACCTCATCGGCAGCGGCTTCAAAGGGGTTATATACCCTGTAAACCGTAGCAGTGAAGCGGTAATGGGTGTGCCCTGCTTCAATTCCCTTGACAGCCTGCCCCGCAAGCCTGATCTGGCCGTTATATGCACTGCTGCAAATGAAGTGCCTCAATGGGTTAAGGAATGTGGTGAATCAGGAATAAAGGGTATCATAATTATGTCGGCCGGTTTCAGGGAAACAGGTAAGGAAGGCCTGCAGCTGGAAAACCAGATAAAGGAGATAAGGAAAGGATTCCCCGACATGAGGATTATTGGTCCGAACTGCCTGGGAATAATTATCCCTGAACTAAAGCTTAACCTCAGCTTCGCCCCTGCTCTTCCCTCAAAAGGCAATATAGCCTTTATATCACAGTCGGGTGCCCTGTGCACTTCTGTACTCGACAGGGCCAGGGAAGAGAAAATAGGTTTTTCCTTTTTTATCTCCCTCGGCAATGCTATTGACGTTGATTTCGGTCATCTGATAGATTACCTCGGGGCTGATGAGTCAACAAGCTTTATTATCCTGTATATAGAATCAATTACGAATGCCAGGAACTTCATGTCAGCGGCCCGTGCTTTTGCCCGGACCAAGCCTGTTATAGTGTACAAAGCCGGACGCTTCCCGGAGTCGGCCGCTGTGGCAGCATCACATACCGGAGCACTGGCTTCGGAAGATAATATCTATGATGCAGCATTCCAGCGAACAGGCATCGCCAGGGTGTATGATATTGGTGAGATCTTTGACTGCGCCGCTCTCATCGGCCGCAACAAGATCCCTGCAGGCGACAGGCTTGCCATCGTAACCAATGCCGGTGGCCCAGGTGTAATGGCAACAGACACACTTATAGCCGAAGGCGGTACTCTTGCCAGGCTGGGTGAAGAAACCATGGATAAGTTAAATGCCGGTCTGCCTCCTATATGGTCACACGGAAACCCCGTGGATGTGATTGGCGATGACAGGTATAAAAGACTGGCTAAATCAGCTTCAATAGTGCTCGGGGATGAAAATGTCGATGCCCTCCTGGTAATACTTACGCCCCAGGCCATGACCAATGTGACTGCTGCTGCAAAAGCCATCGGGGAACTGCAGGCAGGAACAAAAAAGCCCATCCTTGCCTCCTGGCTTGGAGGAGAACAGATGAAAGAAGGAATAAGAATCCTAAACGATAACAATGTAGCCGCCTATGCAACGCCCGAACAGGCAGTAAGGGCTTTTATGACCCTCGTGGATTATTCCCGTAATCTAAAAATACTGTATGAAACACCCAGAAATATATCTCTTGAATTTAAATTTGACCGCGATGAGATAAGAAAAATCTTCAGCCCGGTACTGAATGAGAAATCCGGGACCCTGTCAGAGAAGAAATCAAAGGAATTGCTACATGCCTACGGAATACCGGTTGCAATGCCCCGGCTGGTTAAGTCATCAGCCGAAGCGGTAAAAATATCAAACGAAACGGGATACCCCGTAGTATTCAAGATTATGTCGCCGGATATTACTCATAAGAGCGATTCGGGTGGTGTCATTCTCAATATAAGAAACGAATCGCAGGCCCGTTCGGCTTATGAACAAATCATCGAAAACGTTGAAAAATCAGAGCCGGGAGCCAGATTTGAAGGTATTACCGTCCAGCCTATGATAAATATGCAGGGATCAATTGAAATGATCCTTGGTATAAAACGTGATCCTGTCTTTGGCACTGTAATGCTGGCAGGTGCGGGCGGGGTAACAGCCGAACTTTTCAGGGATAATGCCCTCGGCTTCCCCCCGCTCAATGAAAGACTGGCCAGGCGTATGCTGGAACAGCTTAGAATATGGCCCCTGCTGAAAGGATACCGGGGTAATAAAGCAGTTGACTTGGACAGGCTCATCGAAATAATGATAAGGCTCTCATACCTGGCAGCTGATTATCCCGAAATAAAGGAGCTGGATATAAACCCGCTCCTGGTGGCAGCAGACGGACTGGCAGCTGTCGATGCAAGGATTGTAACCGAAACAGGAAAGGATAAAAAAGCAAAATATGAACATCTTGCTATCGTTCCATATCCTGAAGAATACGTGACGGCCCCCATGAAAATAAAAAATATTGACATAGTGATGAGGCCGATAAAGCCGGAGGATGAACCCCTGTGGTTTGAACTGCTCGACTCCTGCTCACGCGAATCGATTTATTCACGTTTTAATTCGTTCTTCCATTATTCGGTACATGAAGTGGCTGCCCGTTATTGCTATATTGATTATGACCGTGAAATAGCCATAGTGGCAGAAACTGAAGAAGAAGGAAAGAAAAAAATCATTGGTGTGGGCAGGCTTATAGCCGACCCCGAACATGAAACCGTTGAATATGCCATCCTTGTGGCAGACAAATGGCAGAATATGGAAATAGGCAGTCACCTAACCGATTACTGCCTCGAGATATCAAAGAAATGGGGACTGAAAAAAGTAGTGGCACAGACAACTTCTGATAACCACCGTATTATCTCCATGTTCAAAAAAAGGAATTTCAGTATAGAGCAGGATAAGGAGACATCAACCATCTACCTGGAAAAAGAAATAAACTGAATATGCCTTAAAGCAGTTCCTTTAGCTCTTGCTAAAGAGCAGAGTACTTCACTTCTCCGCCTACAATGGTGTATTGAGATTTCAGGGGTATGATAAAAAGAATAGCCGGTTTTTAAATGTTCTATAACCTGTCTTCAAGTATTTTTCTTACAACAGGAAGTGTTACCAGCTTCCTGTCGCCCATGCCGAACAAGCAGCCTCTCTTCTTGAAGCGCTCAACAATTCTGTCTATTGTCTCTGCAGGTATACCATAATCGCTGAACTTCGTTTTTATACCGAGCGATTCAAAAAATTTAACTGTAACATCTATTGCCCTGTCCACCCGTTCTTCTTCAGTTCCCTGAGTTATTCCCCATATTCTCTCCCCGTATTGTAACAGTTTTTCCTTCTTCTCCTCCCTGAGCACCCGCCATACCCCGGGCAGCACTATTGCCAGTGTCCGTGCATGGTCAATATTATGCAATGCCGTGAGTTCATGACCTATATCGTGAACCGACCAGTCTTCCGGGACACCGGCTTTGATGATGCCGTTAAGCGCCATTGTGGCCGACCACATAAGGTTGGCCATCGAGTCATAATCTGAAGGATCAGCATATGCTTTCGGCCCCTCTTCAATAAGCGTGGTCAGTATTGCTTCTGCAATGCGATCCTGTAAAGGAGCATTCACAGGGTAGGTCAGGTATTGCTCAATTACATGCACAAAGGCATCCACCACACCGTTAGCTACCTGCTCTGTTGGCAGTGTAGCTGCCGCATCAGGTAATAATACCGAGAATTGAGGAAATGAATGAGGAGAGGAAAAAGCCAGCTTTTCATTTGTTGACTGCCTGCTAATCACCGAATTCTTGTTCATCTCTGTCCCGGTGGCAGGCAGGGTGAGAATGTCAGCCAGCGGGAGCGATGCTTTGATTTTACTGCCTTTGGCAAGGATATCCCATGGATCTCCATCGTCATATAAAGCTGCCGCCGCAATGAATTTTGTGGCATCAATAACCGAACCGCCGCCGGCAGCAAGCAGGAATTCAACATTCTCCTTCTTTATAAGATCAACGGCTTTCATGCATGTCTCATAACTGGGATTGGGCTCTATTCCCTTAAATTCTATTATGTCACAGTCCTCCAAAGCCTTCATGATACCCTCATATACACCATTCTTTTTAATGCTGCCACCACCGTAGAGTAACATTATCCTTTTCTTAAGCGGGATCAGATCGCTTATCTTTTCGAGCTGTTTTTTTCCAAATACAATCCTTACCGGGTTATAAAACTCAAAATCCTTCATTCTTATTTTTCTTTTCCATACAGACAAAGATAAGGGATAATTGTTTACTGCCATCCTGTGAGATTAGATGGCCTGGTATACCGAAGGGACCGCATGGGTTTTATCGAAGAAGGATATACGCATATATTTATCGTACCCGCTGAGGGAGGAACGGCACGACAGGTTACCCGGGGTAACCGGAACCAGGGAGGGGGCGGCTGCTCATGGACCCGCGACGGTGAAGAGATACTTTTTTCCAGCCTGCGTGTTGAAGATGCCGAATATGAATACCGCGAATCTGAAATATATGCCGTAACCATTAATTCAGGTGAAATAAGACAGCTAAGAGAAAGGAAGGGCCCTGATGTTAATACCTTTTTGGTAATTGTTGATAACTCGTTAAACAGAGTTTGCCTGCAAGTAGCCTTAGTCGTATTTTGGCGTATGCTATTTTCATGGGAATAGCATACGTTAATATAAAAAAATTTAAGTACCTAACTCTTAAATCATTCGTGTCATGAAACTGATTACAAAATCTTTATTTGCTGCAATCATCCTGGTTGCTTTTACGTTAAGTGCTCATGCACAGGCAAATGCTACAGCTACAGCATCGGCAACTATTGTAACTCCCATAGCAATTGCCAATGCAACTGATATGAATTTTGGTAATATTGCTGTGATTGCCACAGGTGGAACTGTTGTTCTGACTCCCGCAGGGACCCGTTCAGTTACAGGTGATGTAACCCTTCCTGCTGTAACGGGGACCGTTACGGCGGCAACCTTTGATGTTACCGGGGAGGCTAACTTTACCTATTCAATTACACTTCCTGCCGCAGCCATTACAATCACCAACGGAACAGATAATATGGATGTCGATACATGGACCAGCAACCCCACTCCTACAGGAACACTTGACGGTACAGGTGCTCAGACTCTTTCTGTTGGTGCTACACTTAATGTAGCTGGTGGAGAGAGTTCCGGAGTATATACAGGTGGGCCATTTACCGTAACTGTTAATTATAACTAGCAATAGCTCAACAGGAAGAATTAAAAACAGATATTATGGCAAGGCTTAATATTTATATATGCAGCCTTATCTTTTTATTATTTTGCCCGGGCATTAATCTGAGCGGACAGTTAACCACTGCTTCTGCTGAAGGAGATATATTTGCCGAAGTAATTCCTGTATTTTCTGCCAGGGAAACAGCACAGATGAATTTCGGCAGGTTTTCCCCGGGACCACAGGGGGGAGAAATTATCCTGACACCCGAGAGCACTATTTTTACCCTTGGCAGTGTTTTTAAAGGCCCCGGAACCCATAATGCAGCCAGCTTCTATGTATCGGGCGATGTTGATGCATCTTATTCTATTAACCTGCCGGATGAACCGGTTGTTATTACCAATATCTCCAATGCAAAAACCATGATGGTTGACAATTGGATGTCGATACCCTCATCAGGGGTTGGTACAGGACTATTACAGAACGGTTTCCAGGTGGTTTATGTTGGTGCTACATTAAAAGTCGGGACTCTTAATGATAATCCTGTTGGCATTTATAAAGGCTCATATACTGTTACTTTTTATTTTAACTGAGAGGGCACATAAATTTATAAACCAATGTTAAAAATAAAATTACACTTGAAACAGTTTGCCCGGATCAGGTCAATTATTATTTCTACCACCCTGGCATTTATATCTCTGTTACTTCTGACAACGGGTATTTATGCCCAGGGTAACCTTCTTATTACTCCAAGAAGGGTTGTTTTCGACGGTTCAACACGGTCAATCGATCTTAACCTGGCAAATACCGGGCAGGACAGTGCCACATATTCAATTTCTATTGTGCAGATAAAAATGACCGAGGATGGGCAGTTTGAAACTATCACGGAACCTGATCCGGGACAGAGATTCGCTGACAGGTTTATAAGATACTTCCCAAGGTCGGTGAACCTTGCACCTGGTGAATCCCAGGTAATAAAAGTGCAGGTTACAAGGAGAAGTCAGCTGGAAGAAGGCGAATACCGGTCTCATTTTTATTTCAGGGCCGTACCCGAAACTAGACCACTTGGGGAGGAGGATACTACGCAGGTAACCGATGCGATATCTGTGCAACTGACACCCATATTCGGTATTACCATCCCTGTAATTATACGCGTTGGTGAATCAACTACATCTGTAACACTCACAGATCCTGAGTTCAGGATGGTAAATGATACTGATCCGCAGCTGGAGATCACATTTAATCGTTCAGGAAACATGTCGGTTTATGGTAATCTTGCCGTTGATCATATTTCCCCATCAGGGACTGTAACGCGTGTTGGTATAGCAAATGGGATAGCAGTATATACTCCTAACACAAAAAGGAAATTTATCCTTAACCTTTCAAAGACTGAGGATACTGATTACACTAAAGGCAGATTGAAAATATACTATTCTGCACCATCGGATGTAAGACCTGAAATGTACGCTGAATCAGAACTGATGCTGAATTAATATTCAACTGGAATATTATTTAGCTGCTTTAAACCGTAGAAGTATGATAAGCCTGAAGCAGATTTGCAAGATTGCCTTTCTCGCAATTTTTTCTATGCATACAGCTTTCACGCTTTATGCTGCCGATCGTTACTCGGTTGCATCAGGTAACTGGAATGCAACTTCTACATGGTCCGCCAGCTCAGGTGGCCCCCCGGGCGCAAGTGTCCCAGTTGCGGGTGACGATGTATACATAGAAAGCAATCATACCATTACGGTTACGGCGAATGCAGCATGCGCATCAATAACCTTTACAGGAAATGGATCAACACTTACTGTTAATTCTTCAATAATACTTGCCGTCTCAGGCACGGTTACAAAAAATAAGTTAAACAGTAACTCCTCATCTCTTATAACCGGCCAGGGAACAATAAATTGTGCTAATATTGCGGTTGGATCAACAGCCAATTCTATAAGCGGCTTTTTTTCATTCTATAACCATACACTTATTTCAACAATATCTGATTTAAATATTTCGGGGAACCTGGCAATTAACAGTTATTCCGGGGGATTTTTAAATTCTAGGAACGGAGTGTTTAATCTGGAAGAGGGTACAGTAAATGTCTCTGGTTCTATCACTACGCAAAATGTGACATTCTTTAACACCTCTACACTCTCAATGGAGTCAGGTACTGAATCAGGCTCTTTATTGCTAAGTGGATCCAACCCATTTAATCTATCTGGTACAGGAACAAATATTATTGCTCTGAATGGCACTTCCTCACTGGTAAATTATAACAGGTCAGGTGCGCAGACTGTTTATGCCACTACATACAACAATCTTACTTTGTCAGGAAGCGGGGCGAAAACAGTATCCGGGTCTGCAATTAATGGTATCCTCTCAATGGAAGGCACTGCAACAGCGTCAGGTTCAACCCCGGCTTTCGGAGCAGCCTCAACCTTGCAATACAAAGGATCGGTAGCCCAGACAACAGGCATTGAATTTCCGGCTACTTTTTCAGGAAGCGGTGGAGTAGTAATTGACAACAGTAATGGTGTATCTCTCAACTCGGGCAGGGCAATTTCCAGTTCACTGACTTTTGTGAGCGGGATACTGTCAACCGGGTCCTATAATCTTGTACTTTCAGCAGGCGGTACTGTTACAGGAGCCGGGACAGGAAATTATGTCTATGGGAATTTTGAAAAAGGTATTGCTGCCGGAACTGCTTCAATAAGCTTTGAAATAGGAGATGCATCGGTGTATGCTCCTGTAGTAATAGATTTCACAGGCACAACCAATGGAACAGGGACAATTACCTGCAGTACAACCTCAGGAGATCATCCCCAGATTGGAAGTTCCTATTTCCACCCGGCATATACAGTAAACCGCTACTGGACCTTAACAAATAGCGGTGTAAGCGGTTTCACTACGTATGATGCCACCTTTAATTTCGTTTCAGGAGATATAGATACCGGAACAGATTACAACTACCTGCTTACGGGTAACTACAATACTCCCACCTGGACCTACCCGAATACAGGCAATAGAACAGCTACCAGTACACAGGCAACTGGCTTAACTACCTTTGGCGATTTCCAGCTTGGTCTATTAGAAACATCATACCGAAGTGCCGGAACGGGAAACTGGGATCAGTCAACATCATGGGAAGTATATATAGGCAGTTCATGGGTCCCGGCTCCTGCACCTCCTTCCGCAGCAGGCAATGATGTAACAATACCTTCTCCTCACACAATAACAAATACAACATCGCTTACAATCGATGAACTGACAGTAGATGCAGGAGCAAGTTTGATAATGTCTGCGGAAATTATAGTCCTTGATGGTACCGGGACTGATATGACAATCAACGGAACACTTGATTGCGGGGGATCAAATATCGTCTCTGGTGCCGGCTCTTTTTCACTGGGCAGTGCTGCCAGCATCCATATCGGATCACCTGAGGGAATAACGTCCTCCGGCGCCACAGGCAATATCCAGACAGCCACACGCACATTTGATACCGGGGCTAACTATACCTATAACGGCACATCTGCACAGGTAACTGGCAATGGCCTCCCGTCCACTGTAAACAACCTTACTATTAATAATTCATCCGGCGTTACCCTGTCAGGCCCGGTTACTGTTAACGGGAGCCTTACCCTGACAGACGGCGCTCTAACCACTGGATCAACAACACTTACCTTTCAAAACTCTGACACGCCCATTGTGAGAACTGCAGGTACAATTACCACAAATGCCACCACCAGTATATTCTTTGGTACAGCAGGCAACACCGGCGGTGCAGCATTTACCATCCCATCAGGTACCTTCACCTCGGTCCCCACAATCAACAACTTCACAATTAACCGTACTAACAGCCTGACCCTGGGCAACCAGATGATATCTGTTCACGGTATCTTATTATGTAACGGGCCTCTCAATACTGCCGGTAACCTTACCCTCCTGTCCGATGCCTCAGCGACTGCCCTGATTGACGGCTCTGGCACCGGTCAGGTAACGGGTGATGTTACAATGCAGCGCTACCTGCCTGTTGGTTTCGGTTACAAATATTTCAGCTCACCCTTCCAGGCAGCTACTGTGAGTGAGTTTGGTGATGATATGGACCTCACGTTCTGGTTCCCCACTTTTTATGAATATGACGAGAGTCGGACCAGCTCTGGATGGGTCGATTATTCTGATCCGGCAGGTGTGCTGGAACCTATGCACGGATATGCCGTTAATTTCGGTAATGTATCTGCCCCCAATACAGTGGACGTGACAGGCGAAGTAAATAACGGTTCTCTGTCATTAACCCTCTGTAATAACAATAATACCTATACCCAGGGATTGAACCTTGTCGGAAATCCCTACCCTTCTGCAATCGACTGGGATGCAGCCGCAGGGTGGACAAAAACGAATATTGACGATGCCGTTTATTACTTTAAAGCAAGTGCAACGGATGAATACGGGGGTACCTATAGCTCGTATATAAATGGTATCTCAAGCGATGGTATTGTTTCCAATATTATCCCGTCTATGCAGGGATTCTTTGTACATGTGTCCGATGGAACTTATCCTGTTACCGGCACACTGGGTATGAATAATAGTGTAAGGGTCAATGACATGACCCAGGAATTTTCCAAATCAGCAGCAGTAAAAGGCGGGGATACGAAATCGGTTCCCCTGATCCGCCTTGCAACAGCTTTTGAAGATGACACCACCAGTACCGATCCTATGGTTATATATTTTCATGACCAGGCTACAGAAAGCTTCGATAGCGACTTTGACGCACTTAAGCTATTGAATACCGATTTTATGGTCCCTAACCTCTATGCCACAGTTGCTGGAGACAAAAAACTATCTATAAATGCTCTTCCCTCTGAAATCGAGATGCCGCTGAACATACCTCTCGGGCTGAAGACCAACAGGAATGGTACCATTAAGTTTTCCCTGCTCGATATTGATAACTATTTTTCTAATTTGAGTTTATCCCTGTATGATAATTTAACAAATGAAAGGCAGGGACTCAATAATGACTCTCTGTATACTGTCACCCTGGAATCAGGTGAATATCACAACAGGTTCTTCCTTGAGATTAGGAATGTAAATACAGACATACATGAACCTTCATCCGACAATGTTATCTTCGATATTTATGCTTCAAATAATCTACTTAAAACTAACATATATGCTGTCCCTGGAAATGAAGGTATATTATCTGTCTTCAACCTTACCGGGCAGGTTGTATTTAAACAGATTATCAGGCAGCCGGGTTATTATGAGTTCAGTGCCCCCGCTTTAAGCGGAATATATATTATAAATTATACATCTGGTGCCAGGACAGGTTCAAGAAAAATAATTATAGTAAACTGATGATAATTATGCACTTTAAAATAAAGAAATATGTAAGATCTGTTATCACACCTTTGCTGGTGTTTCTTCTTTTTATTATTTCATCAGTATCTGTTGCCCAGGAGCCTCCACCACGTCCTATTGAGGTTACAGTGACCGCCCAGCAGCTTACCTTCGGGGCTTTCACCCATGGTGCTGTTGGCGGGACGGTTACTGTAGAACCAACAGGTATTCGAACCTCAACAGGTGATGTCATTTTACTGGGCCTTAGCTACCCATTCTTTCCTACCATTTACGAGATAGTTGGCAATCCCGGAACTGTCGTCTCCATCCTGAATGGATCGGATGCAGTATTGCCCGGAAGCAACGGAGGCTCAATAACACTAACGATTGGCAGCTCTGATCCTGCATCACCGTTCGTATTAACGGCAGTGTATCCCAATCCTAATCTTCTCTACATAGGAGGAACAGTAACGATTGGAAACTCTGCTGCCAATCCGCCGGGAAATTACAGTGGTACCTATAATGTTACTTTTGTACAGGAATAAATATTTATAATAAATCCCTGGAGGCAGAATGAAAGAGAGTAAAGTATGTAGACCAGAATTAACACTGGGCATACCTTCGCCTCCAGCGGGTCTTCTGATATCCCTTTCATTATTGTTTTTCATCCTCGTGCCATCTCAGGTTTCCGCCCAGGATGAAGATGATTATTATGAAATCTCGGTGAATCTTGAAATCCAACGCATAGGAGGCACAGAGGTTGAGGCTGTGATAAAGGGTAAAAAGCTTTACCTGGCAATTACAGACCTGTTTAATTTCCTTAAAATAAAAAATATACCTTCTCCGGACCTTGAATCTATATCTGGCTTTTTCATCAACCCGGATAATGAATACCTGATTGACAGGCTAAACAATAAGATACATTATAGTGGCAAGACCATTGGTCTCAATCCCGGGGATCTGATAAGAACGGAATCAAATTTATACCTTAGATCATCTTATTTCGGCGAAATTTTTGGACTTGATTGTATCTTCAGTTTCAGGACCTTATCAGTTACGATTGAAACAAATCTTGAATTGCCCCTGATACGCGAAATGAGACAGGAAGAGATACGGAAGAATCTCAGCAGACTAAAAACAGGAGTTGTTGAGGCTGATACAGTTATCAAAAGGACATATCCCCTTTTTAAGTTTGGCATTGCCGACTGGTCTGCAATTGTCACTGAACAAATCAATGGCCCGGCTGATGCCAGGTTAAACCTGACTCTTGGTGCAATGATTGCAGGTGGTGAGGCAACAGGCTCTGTTAATTATGACAGCCGGCAAGCATTCACCGAAAAACAACAATATTACCTCTGGCGATATGTCAATAACGATAATAATCTCCTGCGCCAGGTCAAAGCAGGTAAAATTCCTACTTACTCATATTCCACAATATATACTCCCGTGGTAGGTGTTCAGTTAACAAATACACCAACAACCTTCAGGCGTTCGTTTGGAACATATACCCTGAGCGACCGGACCGAACCGGGCTGGATAGTGGAGCTGTATGTAAATAATGTTCTGGTGGATTATGTAAAGGCCGATGCATCAGGTTTTTTTACGTTTGAAGTGCCGCTGGTTTATGGAAATACTATTGTAAAGCTCAAATTCTACGGCCCCTGGGGCGAAGAACAAACCCGTGAGCAGAATATCAATATACCTTTTAATTACCTTCCTGCCGGAACAATGGAATATGTCCTCAGCGGGGGTATTGTCGAGGATGGATCAGCCAGTAAATTCGGTCGCGTCGACCTCAATTATGGCCTGTCCGAACGCATAACTGTCGGAGCAGGTTTAGAATATCTTTCTTCTGTTTCATCAGGACCCCTGATGCCTTACCTGCGTAGTTCTGTCAGGATAACCAACAATCTTCTCCTTGCCGGCGAATATATTCATGCTGTAAAAGCCGGCGGGGCATTAACCTTACGACTGCCTTCAAACCTGCAGTTTGACCTTAAATATGTTAAATATGACAAAGACCAGGAAGCTATAAACTATAACTACCTTGAAGAACGAAAAGCAATTATTTCCCTCCCTCTGCGTATTGGTAATTTTTCATCATATAACCGGGTGAGCATTAACCAGCTCTTTCTCCCACTGTCAAAATATACTACAGGTGAATGGATGTTCTCAGGGTCTTTTGCGGGTGTGAGTACCAATCTGACCACATATGCCATTTTTATTGACGAGGTCGATCCATATGTATACAGCAACCTTTCACTGGCATTCAGGCTTCCATGGCGCCTGACATTGATGCCGCAGGCTCAGTATGGTTTTACATCAAATGAATTTATCTCGGCAAAATTAAGAATAGAGAAACACCTCCTGGATCATGCCTTTCTGAATCTGTCTTTTGAAAGGAACATCAGGTCAAATATGAACCTGGCCGAACTGGGGCTCAGGTATAACTTCTCATTCGCACAGGCCGGTGCTTCAGTCAGGTATTCACAGGATAATACCAGCCTGGTACAATATGCGAGGGGAAGCCTGATAAATGATGGCCAAAGCAAATACAGGAAGCTTGATAACAGGCCGAATGTAGGCAGGGGGGGAATAATCATAAGACCCTTCCTTGATTATAATGCGAATGGGAAAAGAGATCCCGGTGAAAATGGTGCTCCGGGACTGAATCTTCGTGCAAACGGCGGACGGGTAGATAAGTCTGAAAATGATACTTTAATAGCCATTACCGGTCTCGAACCATATACCTCATGCTTTATAGAACTCGATCCCAATAGTTTCTACAATATTGCCTGGCGCCTGCCCTATGAAAGCCTGAATGTTAAGGTTGATCCCAACATAATGAAGAATATATATATCCCCGTAACCGTGGTGGGTGAAGCTGCCGGCTTTGTGAAGCTGGAAGGAGAAGATGGGATAAAAGGGCTGGGACGTATTATAATTAGATACCTCAATGAGAATAAAGAACCCATAGCAAGTGCACTGTCTGAACCTGATGGCTACTACAGCTATTTCGGTCTGAAACCCGGAAAATACTTCGTCATGCCCGATACAGCCCAGCTGAATAAACTGGCCATGAAAGCTGAACCCGATTCCATGGCTTTTGTCATCGGAAAATCACTTGAAGGAGATATCGTGGGAGATCTTGACTTTGTAATAAAAATGATCAAAGCCGATACCGAAGAAACAGACACCATCTTACCTGCTGAACCAGAACCTGAAACAATAATTGACAGTACCTATACCGTCATTCACGAGGTAACAGAAGAATTGATTACCTTAACTGAAGACTCATGGGCAATACAGCTCGGAGCCTTTACCACCAAAAAATACGCCGAGATAATGAGGGCACGACTGGAGAACCTGCTGGAGAAAAAGGCGGAAATTGTAATCGAGGGTGAATTTTATAAGGTAAGGATACTTGACCTTGATGACAGGAAGGAAGTTGACAACACCATTGAAAGACTGAAGGAAGTTGGTTTCAATATATTCTGGGTAATAAGGCTAAAGGCAATGCAACAGCAGCTTATTATTAGAGAAAGCGAAGACTCTCTGCTACAGGTAACTGAAACAGATATTTACACCGACAGGCCTGCAATGACACCTGATATGGCAATACAGCTGGGTGCCTTCAGGAATGAAGCCTATGCAAAAGCCATGCTTGAAAAACTGAAATTCATACTGGATAAAGAACTTGTAATAATCCGGGAAGACGGATACCATAAGGTAAGATTACGGGGATTTAAGTCAGTCGGGGAAATGGAAAAAATCATACCTTCACTTGGTTTGATGGGTATTGATGACATCTGGATATTACCTGTAGCGGAGAGGGAAACTGTTACTACCCGTGAAGAATATGAACCACTGGCGCCCGCAGGTATAAGGGATGCCCGCCTTGAAACCGTAAAACCTGAAACATCGCGGCTTGAAACAGGTGTACAGATAAACGAACCTCAATTTTCACTTCAGGTTGCCGTCTACCCGAAACGGACACAGGCAATGAGAGCCCGGAGAAAAATAGAAAAAAGACTGAACCTGCCTGTTGAAATAGTGGAACAATGGGATTATTACAGGGTCATAGTTACCGGTTTCTTTACCCGCGAGGAAACCTATAGGTACTATCCCGAGCTGGCAGGCCTGGGATTCGACAGGATCATGCTGGTCGATACCTCCGGAAAATAATATTTTATTCCGGGGCTGTCTCAAAAACCATTATTGGAGAGTATTGTGCCTGTAATAAATGCTTACATTGTTTATGTTCTTTGCTACCAGTACCCCATTATGATCAACAAAGAGCTCAATAAGATCAGGATTTTGCCAGTAGGGTTCGTAATTAACCAGGTCATAAGTCTTTAAAATACCATATCCGGGGACAAGGACATAATAAAAATCCTTCCACCTGTTAAAGGTATTTCCCATAACAGTACCAAATTCCGGATAAAGTTGATGCACTGAAGTAAAGGTAGCACCATAATCTGCAGACATGAAGAAAGTAATTCCCGACAGCTGGGTACATATAATTATCTCATCATTGTCATTAACAAACAGCTTTATCGAACTACCCGGGGTGGGAATTCCGGTCCAGCTTGTACCATCATCATCAGATATATAAAGACTGCAGCAGTTTGATCCGTGAAAGAGGAGGCTTCCGTTATTCAGCCTGAAGACATCACCTAAGCCTGCACCTTCAAGTCCGTTTATTTCTGTCCACGTAAGTCCTCCGTTTTTCGAACGTTTTATCTTGTGCCCAGGGGCATAGACCCATAGCTCATCATCATTTGAAACATAATTATAAATAGCATCATCCCTGTCCGGGTAAGGCCTGGTACATTCCGTCCATGATTCGCCATGGTCAGCACTCCTGTATAATTCCCCTTCCCAGGTGCTGACATATATTATACCCTCGCTGTCGATTTCTACTGTACGTGGACCTCCTTGCCATTCCCCAACAGGCTCAGAAAGCTCTTCCCACAGAAAATACCTTTCACCCTGCCTGTACAGCGTGTTGTTTGTCACCATCATGCTTAAGCCGTTCAATGTGTCAGCTACCAGATCGTTCATCTTGCTGTCAAAATCACCGGTAATCTCATCCCATTCATTCTCCCTGAATCCATAAGCCACATAATTGACAAAAGTCAGATATCTTCCTGTTAGACTGTAGAGCGAGGCTCTGAGCTCCTGCACACATGAACTGGTACCCAGCTCCCATTCTGCGGCTAGGTACATGTCGGGATTAACAAATGCCACAGAGGGACTTACCGATCCTCCACCGGAAAGGGCTTCAAACTCCACCCGTAAGGAATCGGCAGGTGCATTGGTATTTTTATTCATACTGTATTGCAGGAAAATATCCTTTACTTCCCCTGCCGGCAAGCGGTTCCCTGAATTATCTTTAAAACTGAAACTGTACGATTCCAGTAATTCATAGTAAGGGTCCGGTGAACACGAAGCAACTGAAATTAAAATAATTACTGTTAAAATATATTGTAGTTTCATGATCAATAATTTTCTTATTTGTAAACAGGAAGCCTTAGTCCTACCTGTAAGGCCACCGAACTGTTGCGTATCAGTGCCTCACCTTGTTCTGGCCTGAGTTCTTCCGGTATATCATTCGTATCGTAAACGTCATAGAAGCCCCGCCTATACTGTAGTCCGATATCCAGGCTGCTGTTCCCCGGAAGGGGCAACACCATTCCCACCCCTGCAATCAACCCAATATCCGTGCTTTGTATGAGGCCTTCAAGATTATCATAAACCGTAATCTTTTTAAGCTCGTAAATACCGTACCATACTTTCTCATCCATGGCCGTACCGGCACAACGGGCATTTAGCCTGAAACCCAGATATGCCCCCGTGTTTAAATAGTACCGTATGGTTTCACCTGTATAGAATTCAAACAAGGCAGGAATTACCACATAGTCCGCACTTATCCTGGTGTTTACATAATAGTCGGCGTGATCACCAATAAAATACCTGTGGTAGTAATTGCTTGAATCCCTTAAGGCATAGCCCTGCCGTTCAAAGGACAATCCGGTGCGGAAATAGGTTCCCGGCGACATCTCAAAACCTATATTGAAACCCAGTGAGGGACCGGCATAAAGCGAATACTTCTTAGCGGCAGGTCTGCCTGAATTCCATGACAGGTTAACTCCTCCCCTGTAGGTCAGGTAAATTTTATTATTGATTGAATCCTGCACAAGCTCCTTATTATTTTCCTCTTCCCCGCTGAAAAGCTTATATGACAAACCCAGGGTAAAACCGGTAGAGCCATGTCTGTACTCCTCAAATTTTGGTATTTTCCTGCATCCCTTTGTATACCTTACATTAAACATAGCCGCCAGCCTTTCTGAAACAGGATAGCTGAGACCGGCCGAATAAATAAGACCAAGGTCATTCTTCGCGGTTTCGGGATCATTATTGTAATAGCTGTTTTCATGATTCCTGTCCAGAAGAAAGGCATAATAAGCCCCCGCAGCAAGGTTTATGCGTGGTTTCGAAGGAATGGTAAGCCTGAGTTGAACTGGTATTGAAAAGAAACTGAAGTTCATCATTCGCGTTTCCGGGTAAGGTATTATGGCTGAATAATCAGGCAGTAATGAGCTTGATGATAAATGCCAACAAGGCACCGGACCGGGTGGCCAGCCATCATAAGAGTGAATGTAAGTATGGTTCTCATAATATACAGCCGAAAAATCGGCACCGGCCCTTATGCCAAGGACCGGAGAAATGGAATATTCCAGGGAAATACCCTCCAGAGGCCCCGGCTTATACTTCCATTTACCGGAATAATAACTTCTGTAGCTGTAATCATGTATATCAGAAATATTTATCCCGCTATGAAAAGCAACGGAAATCTGCTGTGCATAATTTGATGATGAAAAGGCGATTAATAAAAATACCAAAAGCAATAATTTGGACTGTTTCATAGGTTAGCGTTTTAGCTCATTCCCTGTATCGGATGCAAATTTTATGCCTTTTATTTTATCCTGCCATTTCCCCGGTCTTTCATTAGTATCTGAATAAAAATAAGCCAGAACAAAATAAATCGCATTTACTAATTAAGATAAACCGATGAAAGCACTTAAGCTGATAAAAGAAATTGTATTCATCCTCTTCGTAGTTTTTGCTGTTGTATCATGCGCCGTCAATTACCTGCAGATGATTGATGGAATAGTATATGGTGAAGATCCAAGGCAGGGCTTCGTTGAAGGAAATACCTTTTATCATCCCGACCTTAAATTCAGGTTCTCCTCCCCTGCCGGATGGAAATTCGAAAACCTGCCCGCACAGGTCAATATGGCTCCGCCCGATGGAAAGGCCCTGTTAGAAAGTAAGGGGATTGAACCAAATAATCATGACTTTTTGATGAATAAAGCCTGCTGCCGGATAAACAGCAAATAAATGTTGATTTTCACCGGAATTCCTTAGACAAAGAGTAGCCTGAACGGCTGTAAAACCCACTGTTTGGGCACTTGCGATTTGCATATGATATTTTATTGACCTACATTTATTGCCACATTGTTGTATTGCCGGTATAAAATTTATTATATGTAATGGCTTATAATGATTTTCCATATAACGACAGGGTTTCAGTCCTTGCTCCCGCTAAAACGAAAGGAATTGCATGGGCCGGATGCCTTGATGGTGAAGGCAGAGACTGGTGGTACTATCTCGAAGTTGACTATATGGAAAATGAGACAGGCAAAGCTTCCCCCGTTACCTCCACGGAAACAATATGGGCCAATCGCCATATAGATGTTGGAACCGTTATATATGACCCGGGACAGAATACACTTACAATAAGTTTAAAAGGAGGGTGGTCATTGAGTGACATATCCGAACCTGTCAAAATACAGGGATATAACAAAATACCAAAAAATACTCCAGGTACAGGACTATTAAATAGCTACAGGGGAAAAGACACAAGGATTGAAATACCCCCGCACAGATACTATGTAATACACCTTGATGTCCAGCTCTGCCAGTAAATCTGAACACGGAACCCTGTATCCTTATATCATCTCCAGGTTCTTTCTGGCAGCAGCCAGTAAAGGCCGTGTCCATACCCCGTATCTGCACGCCTGCTCGCAGTATCCTTCACAGTCGAGGCATAACTCCGGTGGCTTGTTTAAATTAAGGCTTGCATACTTTGTCATAGCCCTTTTCTCCTGCTTTTTTACACTGAAATAATAATTATACCTCAGTATCTTATTCACCGGGAAATGATGCGGGCAGGCAGCCTCACAATCATTGCAGCCTATGCGGCATATGGTATGACCAAGATGCTTGCTGAAGCCATTAAGTACTGATTTATCATTTGCTGTTAGCTTCTGGCCTGATAACTGCAGCATATTATCAACTTCATCGAAATTCTGAAAATCCCAGAGTGTTGTATGGGCCAGGGGATTTGAAAGTACGTACCGCGAAGCAGCTTTTTTCAGATCACCCCCGGCACTTATTCCATACTTTGCAAAGAAAGTCCCGGCCTGCTCTTCCATCAGTTTGTACTTATCATAATATGCCTGCAGGAAAGCATCAGCTTCTTTCCCCTCATCAGCCAGTTTAGTCATTCGTCCTTCAAAAATGTTAAAAATATGTACCGGGTTCGATTTCATTATCATTGTGGCTATCCCCCGCTTATCGCACGCCTCAAGTATCTTTTCCGCAATCCCCGCATTCGCGAAATTGTAGGCAAGGAGAATAACATCGAAGCGTCCGTCTTCGATGGCAGACATAAGAATGGTGTCTAAGCTTTCCTCGGTATCATAAGCCCAGTTGTTACCATGGCATGATACTCCAACATGCCTCACCCTGCCTTCCTTTTTCAACTGTTCCATTGCCGAATGAAAGGCCTCATCCTTTAGTATCCTGGAATCTTCTGCAGAATGAATCTGCATACAGTCAATATAATCGGTCTGAAGCCTTTCCATGGCCTGGTAGGAACGCTCCAGGACTTCTTTCTTCGGGGGAAATTCCTTTTCAGTATACAGCTTGCTGTTTATGAAAATCTTGCTGCGGTCAAAATCCTGGAGAACACGCCCGATGATTCTCTCACTGTTCCCGTTCATATATGTTTCTCCGGTGTCTATCAGGTTCACACCCCTTTCAAGCAAAGCTCTCAGAACAGCTTCATTTCCGGGGGCCCCGCAGCTGAAATCAGATACCAGAAAACCCGTATCGCCAAATTTGCGGTACTCCCTGATGGAAGGAGGCTCCTTGATTGTATCTGCATTACCTGCAGCAAATGATCCTGCTGATGCCAGACCCGCCCCCAGTGTACCTAATGTGGTTCTGGTGATAAATTTCCGGCGATTGAATTTTGATGCTTCCATTATCTTTTTTTTTAATACGCGCTATAGAGCGTCTCTGCGTTTGTCTTTACTTCTTCCCTACCGTCACCCTTATGGTATTCACTTTTTTGCTGTAGTAAATAATCCCTGCCAGGTTACCTGGTAATTCCAATACCACGTGGTAAAAACTATCATAGCCCTGTTGCCAAAGAGTGGAAATATTGATATCAGGGTATTTTTTTACCAGACGACGCACATCCATCCTGGCCAGGTCAAAATTATAGGAGTCGGGCAAGCCAATCAGGGTGTTTTTAACCACACCACCTTCTTCAAGGTTTTCCCAGGTATCATTTTTCAGGCAGCCCTTTGTACTTTCAACAAGATCATTTACCAGTAAATTACAGTATCTGTCAATAAGCTCCCTTTCATCGTCCTGGGCATTTAAGGCAGATGAGATAACAATTATCGAAAAGATTACCAGTGCTTGCTTCAATTCTTTATGTTTTTGCCTTGCAAAATAAGTAAAAGTGGCAAATAATTTAACAGATTACCCTGGAGCTTATAAGCAAAATATACTATTTTTGAACAGGTTTTTCAGAATACCGGAAATAAATAAAAACAGTACATATGAAACTTTCTTTAAGTATTAAGGCAATAGCCCTGTTACTGGCAATGTCAGTTCTCTTTGCCAGTTGTGCAAGTACAACCATTATCCAGTCTGACCCCCCGGGAGCAAAGTTGTATCTCAACGGCGAACCTGTTGGACAAACCCCTTATACGTATACAGACACAAAGATTATCGGAAGCACTAACACCGTTATGTTAACCAAGGAAGGCTATGAAGATTTTATGGCCAGTTTCTCAAGGGATGAAGAAGTTGATGTCGGAGCTGTTATCGGCGGAATATTTTTTCTCTTCCCCTTCCTGTGGACAATGAAATACAAGCCCTTCCATACCTACGAGCTGGAAAAGAAATAGAGTCTATTATCGCTGCCAAAAATATTACATTTTTGTCAGCCACCGGTTTAGTTATCCTCTGAACCTCACAAGCTCAGTAAAATATTTTATTTTTACTGTCACATATATTAACTAAAGCCAAAGAGAGATGAAATATCTGTTTATTTTTTCTGTCATTGTCCTTCTTTCCGCTGTATCTTCTGCCCAAACCGGGAAAGTCTACGACAACCTTTCTTTGCAGAGTGAAATCCTTGACGGGGAACGCAAGTATGCAGTATACCTGCCACCCGATTACGAAATATCAGAAAGGAGCTACCCGGTACTCTACCTTCTCCACGGTGCCGGAGATAACCAAACCGGCTGGGTGCAGTTCGGAGAGGTGCTGCATATAGCCGACGAAGCAATAAAAGCCCGGTGACAATTAATAATTTCCATAACATTAACTTGTCTTTAACAGCTTTTAACCAATATATAACTACTTAATTACCAGTCTATATTTAATTTTACTGTAAAATTTATCAAAATCTAAATCTTACAGTTATGAAATTTATGTTTTACACCCTTTTGTTGCTTTGTATAAGTATAGTCACTCCCGGCCGGTCAAATTCAAATATTGGACATATTGATATGAATGAGATCCTGGATAAACAAAAGCGGCTGCAGGAGTTTGAGCAGAATGCAAATTCAACACTGCAGCAGAGAAACAGGGAATTAATGCAGCCAATCTATTCAAAGATTATGGAGGGAAACAAAGAGGCGTAAAGTACACAGGGTTCTTGCCATATACGCCGGTACTGCCTTTATTATCCTTGAAGCAGCGGATATTATTTTCCCGAGGCTGGGATTTCCGGACTGGTCCGTTAACCTTGTTTATATTTTCTGATTCTTGGAGCCATCATTACCCTTATTATTTCCTGGATCTACGACATCACACCCTCCGGAATAGTGAGAACTGATGAGTTGCCACCTGACCAGCCGGGCACAGGAGCCGATGGGAATACTCAAAAAAGACAGAGAGCCAGCAATATAATTATTGGCGTTCTCATTGTTGTTGTTGGCATTCTTATGTACCCGAAAATATTCAAAAGAGATGGTTTCCCACTGGCCGGTGCACAAAAAAACTCAATTGCAGTATTGCCTCTAAAGACCATTGGCAACCAGGCCGACCTTAATTTTCCAGCCAGTGGCCTTGTCGAAACACTGACTTATATCTTAACAAAGATCGGTAATTCACAACAGGTATTCTCAGTAATCCCTGCCAGCGAAGTCATGGAATCAATTACTGCCATGGAAGCCAGTGCATATCATTGCAAAGGGTGATCTGAATAATAATCTGCTAACTGGCAATATATGGAAATTTGAAGCAAACAATGTTATGGATTTTGGATTTGGAACAGCACAAAATTATCTATGTGACGGTACCAGTGTCTTAATAGGTGATCGAAGGGTATTTGTTGATGTAGCTTATCATCCGGAATCTCTGTTTTATCCCAATGTTATCGATATTGCAAAAAAAAACGGTAAAATATACCTCGGAGGTATTTCCCGGGATTCAATTTCCATACAGTCATACCACAACATTTAATGGCATGCTCAGTGGAGGAATGGAATTCCCAATGATTGCAAATAATTGTGATGATAATGATACAACTTTTATGATCCTGATGACCTTCCATGAAATATGCCATAATTATCTTTCCTTTATGATGGGCATTAACGAAAAGCGATATCATTTCATGGACGAGGGAATTACGCAATTTTCTACTATTAAATTTCTATGAGATCAATATCATTCAGACTTCTATTCTGACAGCAGTTTTTCGACCCACATGTTCGGAATATATGATGCATATAGTGATTTATGTGTTTCAACCCAGGATAATAGCTCCCTTTATCATTCATATGCCCATACCAATGAGAGCAATTTATTTTATCAATACCTTGTAAAATCAGTGGTTCCGTATATGTTATTTACGAAGATGATAGGGGAAGACAAGTTTCTTTTTGCTCTTAAAGAATTTAGTAAAAGATGGCAGGGGAAACATCCCAAACCAGGAGATATTGCATTAACAGCCGCAGCTACTGATTCTTCTATTAAATATGTCATTTCTATTGCTGCAGCTGACCAGAGCGAAATTGCCAGGCAGGCTGAAAAAAGTGATGAATTCAGGGCTATGTTTGTTGAAACGATGAATAACAGATATTTGAATGGCCCAGTTAAAGGACCAGGTGGGGAGGAAGCACTTCAAGAGCTAATGGCAAATTCTGACAAATATGATCTTGTAAAGCATGCCGGGAATCTTTCAGAAAAGGCACTTTTAATAATTGGTGGCTGGAACGACCAGGCTTCTACTCTTGAAGGACACGTTTTTCCATTGATCAGGGCTTTACAGCTGCAAGGAGTTGAAAGAGTGGAAAAAAAAGTAATATTAGATTCAGATCATTCTTTCGAAGGTAAAAGAAATGAACTTGCAGATGTGATCGTTAGGTGGTTGAAAGATCATCATCCATGCAAAAATTAAACTGCATCAGCAGGCGAATATATAATAACAAGGTTGGGAATAAATTACAAATAATAAATAGTTGGTAGGATTATTCCTATATATAACCGGAATACCATGTCTCGCATAAAATTGCTAAAAAATTCAGGGGAATATATCATACATCCACAATCCGTTATAAAAATTGGGATTATAATAAGGAGGGTGTCTGTTTCATTACCATTGTCACAAAGAACAGGGTCAAATATTTTGGAAAACCTGTTGAAGGTATAATGCACCTTTCTAAATAGGGTCTTTTGCATGTCAGAGGTGGATAGAGATTCCTGTTCATTTCCCATATGTTGAATTGGATTCATTTATCATCATGCCTGATCATGTTCATGGGATAATAATAATTGAATCACCACAAAAAGGTAAATCATCGAATGGTGCATTGGTTACAAACAAATCCCATTGTTCAGCACCTGAAGGGACGCCCAGATTGGGCGTCCCTTCAGTGAAATCATCAAGGAACCCGGCTCATTGGGGGTGATAATTAATCAATATAAAAGGATCTGTACTATTAATATCCGTAAAAGCAATCCAGATTTTTCCTGGCAATCCCGGTATCATGATAGGATTATCCGGAACTGGGATGAATACCACAGAATCCGCAAGTACATTCTGGAAAACCCAACATATTCCAAATAAATTTGAATACAACCTAAAATTCCATTATTTTTGCCGCACAAATTTTGGCCCCATAGTTCAAGGGATAGAACGGAAGTTTCCTAAACTTCAGATTCAGGTTCGAGTCCTGGTGGGGCTAC
>Ga0209834_10000107_pt1 | contig 47691 bp, 96 predicted proteins | sample Mar14236cmmetaG_FD_184134 | JGI IMG/M metagenome (GOLD analysis project Ga0209834, IMG submission 184134) | Marine hydrothermal vent microbial communities from Guaymas Basin, Gulf of California to study Microbial Dark Matter (Phase II) - Marker... ... | reverse complement strand
ATGTTACAAATACGAGCGATACGGTTACAATAACTCGCTTTACAAAGTATATTCGCGGTCCCATAATCATTGACACTTGGTTTTTTAACGGCAAAATAAGCGATAAAAAGCTCTTTCCTATCTATCATAAGATTCAAGTAATTAATGGTTCTAGACTGTTTTACAGGTATGAAGCACGCGACCTTGACTATTCTGGGCAGACACACAAGCTTAATGGCGAGACGCATCTTGACTTTGGTAAGCATATTACAGTAAATTTACAGAAAGGTTATCGCTGGGCATGGGTTTACAAATCTGGCATTGTTAAGGCGCAGTATGACATAGACAGCGATAATAAAACTTTTTACATAAGGTTGTTTGATCCAACTTGGATTATAGATAATAATAAAGTTTATGTAAATGATTACAATGTTTACTCATCAGTAGAACCACACACGCTTCATAGCCCCGGATGGATATACTGGGATTTCAAGTCAAAGGTTTACAGTGGAAATGTTGACATGCTGTGGGGATTTAACACAACACTGGGAGTAAGACCTGTAAAAGCAGAGCTTAAATATCCGCACAATGTGTCTTGGAACACTACGCACTCGAAAGTTTTTTACAATGTTAGTTTCTCTCCCACTACAGATAGTTGCGACTACGGTTATGAATACAACACGCACAAGTATTTGATAACTTACACTGAGCCATTTTATAATGCTGCAAATTCTACTGATTGGAACTCTACAAGTGCTGTCGTTTGCTTCGACCTTTATGAGGATTTGGGCAACAGCGACTACCGTGCGATATGGCACCAGGAACACACGAAGACTGTGAACTGGCTCGATGTGTCTAATAGGTTCAATTCAATTGACTACGAATTTGGTGGCATGAACAAGTGGTATTACGTCACGAACATCCCTATACAAAAAAATGTCCAATACACTATGAGGGCTTACGTGAAAGTTCCCGTTTCGCTTGAGCCGTCTTCTGGAAAATACTGGGTTGCGTTTAAGCCAAGCTCGGAGAGTTTGCATCAAGCCATTCAAAATGGGCATCTATATTACTTAGACCCATGGTGGAACACATCTTTTAGTTATAGAAGAAGAATAAACATAACAAATTCTGATATTTATAATTATAATAATGTTTCTGTAGTTTTTTGGTTTAATCATGATGGAAAAGCAAATTCAGATTGTTCTGATATAAGAATAGCTGACGAATCATCAAACACTAATCAATTTGGATTAAGAAACTGCAACTCGACACACGTGGAAATTGTTATGAGAGTTGACGTAAATGCAAATTCTTATAATGATACATGGTATGTTTATTATGGGAATAATACACCTGTCAATTTTGCTAATTCTTCTTGGAATGATGTGTATTATGACTTGTGGGATGAGTTTGAGGGAACTTCTTTAGATACAAGCAAGTGGACTGTTTGGAATGATGTGACTTATACTGTTGAGAACGGAAAGTTAAAGGTAACAGATTCAAGTCACGGTGCATGGCAGAGCAAGAATGGGTTTAACTCTTCTTGGGAAGTCAGGCAAAACGGGTTTAGGATTGACATGAAAGGGCTTTCTTGGTCAACATCTGCTTCTAAATTGGGTGTACTTTACGCTTGGCTTTGGAACGGGACAGATGGCACTGAGTCAGAGACAACCGCAGTTAATGGTTTCATAGATGCTTGGAATAACATAGCTGGTACGGAAATAGCTTATATTGAAGGCACTGAATACAAGCCCGATACACGTTATGATTCTTTATCAAATCAGAATATTACTATTATCATCTATCCGAACAACACTATTTTTACGGGCTGTGCTGGAGATAGCTGCCCGAATAACGCAACGAAGCAAAAAATTTCAACTATAAAGAAATTCATTTTGATGACTTGGGGATTTTCAGGTTACGACTTTCCCGATTACGTTTACATAGATTCAATCTATTTAGAACCAATAACACAAAGTGGATTAACAACAACTTTTGGTTCTGAAGAAACTGGTAATTTATCACCAATAATTTCTTATGTTGGCGTAACACAATATACACCAGCAAACTCCACGCAATATCCAGTAACGCCCACTTTTGAGGCAAATATAACTGACCCTGACGATGATTACCTTTATGTTTACCTTTATTACAACGGAACGCAAATAAATGCAACTGGAACAAACACGACAACTTACAAGTATTCTGTAACCACACCAACGCTTGGAGCTGGTTTGTGGAACATAACTTGGGAAGCGTATGATGGGACTGCAACTTCAACAGATACATTTTGGTATGAAGTAAATAAGGCGTACACAGAGACAACTTTACTGATAAATGGCTCTCACTCTAATCAAGACTTTTATTTAACAGATGTAGCTAACTTTACAGTTAGCGTTAATGTAACTGGAAAAACAGTTCACCTCAATACTAATATGACTGGTTGGGCAATTCAGTCTGGAACAACACCACTTTATAATTATACGACTTTAAGCGAGATAGGATATTTTAATGTGACAGGTTATTTTTCTGGAGATGAAAATTACTCTTCAAGCTCTGACACTCTCTTTATAAATGTCACATTTACGATACACAATACTAATGTAACAGTTACATTGAATGGAGAAGAAGCAGATAGATATTATGAATATGGTTCAACTGTACGCATAAAGGCAAATGTCACAGACGGCTCCGGAAACTTGATTCAGCCGCAAAATTCAGACGAATTTTGCTTGTCAATCGATGCTGTAGGATACGGTGAAAATTACACATGTGATGACGATTTGGATGGTGAAATAGAATATAATTTTACATCATTTTCTTCAATGAACAGGATAAACGGTTCTCTTGCTTCACTTAACTTGACTTTTGGTGGACAAGGTAATCAAACTTATGTTAATTACAATAAATATGATTCAGTGATAAATTTTTCTTTTGGCTTATATGCTTTTCAAAAGGGATTAAATTATTTACATAATTTAACTTTGGATATCGGAAATGATGGGAATATAGATTTTGGTCTTATAGGAGACTTTGGCAAACTTGCCAAAGACATTGTAAATAACTCCGAGTTTTTAAATGGAGAAAAAAATATTACTGAAGTTTGGAATGGAGGTACAACAACAGAATATGAAGGTGAAGTTAAAACAATTTATATAAGAGTACCTACTAACTTAAATGTATCATCGGCTTATTTTAACATAACTGCATCGCCAAATGGAAATGCAACACGAAAAGCATTAACACTTAATTGGGCACAAACATATGCACGTGGAGGTTACAACCTTTCTTATAGTTGGTGTTGGGCCCCTGTTGGGGGTATTATAGGGCATAAGTATTATCAGATAGGGGGGAAATGTTTAGAGCCATACCTTAAATATAACAACACAATCTATTATAATATTGCAACAGATAGTATGGGAACAACTATTGACTTACCATATGAAATGATGTATGGATGTTCTGTATCTTATGATAGTGATAATGATGGCGAAACAGATGAAATATATATTTTTGGTGGAGAAGATGCGTCCAGTAATCCTATAGATACCGCATATAAATTCGATGGTTCTACTTATACTGCTTTAACATCTATGCCAGATGCGAGGGCGACAGCAGCGTGCGTATTAATGGATGATATGGTATATATATTTGGTGGAGATAATGCAACAGTGATTAAATATAGTATCACTGAAGATAAATGGTATTTTGGTGGAAATATAGGTGATTCTACAATCGAAATGTCGCAAGCTGCACAATTTAACGCAACTCATATATTGCATTGGGGTGGTTACGGTAATATAGATATAGATTTATATGATACAACAACAGATACCTTTACAGACACAGGAGAAAATTTCAAGTTATACGGGGGCATTGGCTTATCACTCAAAAACGCAAATGGAGATTATGACATTTATCATATCGGGGGATATTATAACTCATGGAATGAAGGAATTTACAAATATAATAAAACTACCAAACAATTTGAGAGAATAAGCCCTGATTTTAATTGGAATACTGATTGGCCTAATTCTTATAACTATTATAACACAATATATCAAGGGGGCACTTCTTTTGGGATATATAATGGCACTTTATATGCTTCACCAAACACTGTTAATGCATATGAGTCTTTTCTCTTCAGATTAAAGTTTTTCCCACAAAATCCTTACATAATAGTTGGTGATACGTCTAATTCTCCTATATGGAGTTTTACCGGGGGATTTACATCTTATGAAGAAAGAGGTAGCGACGCTTCAGGTGGCGCAAAAATAATACAGAAAACAGATGATTTTGCTCAAGACATTAATGAATACATTGTAACACATAATAGCGATTATTATTGCGATATTCCAATTTATATTCATTCTGGATCAGCTGGAAAAATAACACTTCAATCTCTAAATATTACATGGAATACAACAAACATAATACTAAATGCTTCAGTAATTCAAGAATACTTAGATTCAAGTAGCAATGGCGTTATACAAGTTCCACTTGTATTCAATTCAACACAAAATGGAACTTTGGAAATAAATAATGTCAAATCGCATTACTATGGCTCCGACAATATAACAGTTACAGCCAATTATACTGGCAACGCCACTTATTATGCATCACATGATTCTCACATCATAAAGAATGTGTATTCCAATTATTCCAAATCTTTTCCATTTAATGTTCATTATTTGGAGTTCATGCCTACATCAAATGCGCAAGAAAATATAACGCCATATGGTCAGACAGATTCAATTCCAATATGGAATTTCACAAGCTTGGGTTACGATAAACCTATTAACATTAGCGTTTATTGGAATAACTCATCATACGAGCCAGTTTGCGCAAATATAACTTTAAGCTTGGATAACACGCGCGATGCAGGCGATTTCAAGCTTACAAATGAATCCCAAACTTTAATACCTAATCTTGCATTTCAGCAAAACCAATCAGTTTGGGCATGGCTTGATTTGAACGCTTCTCAATGCGGGAACCCAAGATGGATTAATATAGATTTGGTGTGGGAATCTTACTGCACGGAGTGTGTTAGATAATGCCAACAAGAACATCTCGTGGATATATTTGGATACCGCCAGCAAATTATCCAAATTACAAAATCACGGTTACGAGGCACGATAATACTGTTGACGATGTCACAGATTACATTATAAGTGGATCCGTGACGCTGGGCGCGACAGAAACGATTGGAGATTTTTCCATCACTTTTGACAATTTAGACGAGAGTTATTCATCTGTATATTCTGGCGGTGAAATAGTTCAGATTTACATGGATTATGGAGATGCAACAACGCGCATCTTTAAGGGGATAGTGGATAAAGTTGGGCATAATAAAACAGAAGGCGGCTTTTTTGAAATAACGCTAAAAGGAAGGCATTATGCAGAAAAATTGTTGTCCATTACTGTTACAAAACAATATACAGATACAGAAGCTTCTGTAATCATAAAAGACTTGTTTGATACCTATGCCACAGAGTTCACATATAACAATGTCTCGACCACTACAAATAATTTGACAGTTAACTGGTACCAGAAGCCATTTTGGGACTGTATCACAGAGATATGTAATGCCATTGGATATGACGCTTATATAGATGATGATTTGGATTGCCATTTCTTTGAGGCTGGCTCAATTGAAAACACGACAGAAGCGATTGTTCACGACCAGAATCTTATATCAGTAGATGGTTTTGGAGATGATATTACAGAAGTTGCTAATCGCGTTATCGTTTATGGCCAAGATATAGAAGGGTTGCCACTAATCTCATCTGCTGAAGACACGGCAGCACAAGGCGATTTGTTTGTTAAAGAAAAAATAATAACAGACAACAACATTACCACAATGACGCAGGCTCAAGAAAGGGCAGAAAAAGAATTGGAAAGACTCAAAGAAACTATTGACCGTGGCACATGCACTGCTTATCCTGGCTTGCCAACATTGAGTCCGGGAGAAAAAATAATGATAAGCGATCCGGTAAATGGGTTAACTGGATATTACAAGATAATAAGCTTTACTCACAGGTTCAACGAATATGGCATGACTACAGAAGTTACAATTGAAAGGGAAATTCCTAGCGCGGGGAAATTATTTAAGGAGAGAATTTCTGCTGAGCAGAATATTGCCGACATCGCCAATCCCTATGAAATGAGATATTCATGGAATTTCACTTTCGATGACGATAGTCAGATAGAATCTCATACATATACAGAAACACGCGAAGGATATTTAGTTTTAGAAGAAAATCGCTCAACTGGAACAGCTATTAGCGTCACAAAAACAACGTCTTCTAATGTTACTCAAGTGCATCTAAAAGTGACAGGAGAAAACTTGATAGGTACGAACTATTGGGTTTCTTCCGACAATGGACTCAATTGGACTAGTATAAATCCCGAAAATTTACAAACTATAGCATCTTCTGGTCATTCTTTGAAAATTAAGGTACAATTAAATAGCTCAGATACTAAAATCGATTCGTTAGCTTTGTTATATAAATAATTGGAGGTGAAAATTGTGGAACCGTTAATTGGAGCATTCTGGGGCGCTGTAGCTGGCGTTGGCTGGGGCTTACTTGGCTACGGCAGAAAAAAGCAAAGCGAGCCAGATACGGAGTTCAGCCCAAAATACTTTGCAAAGACACTTGTAATCGGGGCGGCTTTGGGAATTGCAGCATGGTATATGAATCTTCCGATTGAAACCGTTGCAGCTACGCCAGTCGCAGACAAGATAATCAACATAATAAATGGGCTTTTTGAATAAGCTTATGCATATGATACTTTGAGACTTTGAGACTTTTTTCTTAGTGCTTAATATTTGGTTGCGGGGGGTGGACTCGAACCACCGACCTCAGGGTTATGAGCCCTGCGAGCATTCTGTATCCAAAAACTCCAAGCTGCTCTACCCCGCAATTGCTTTATATAATCTAATGTATAACCTATTCTTTAATCTCATTCAAAAGGTCTGGATTTTCGTAGATGTTTTCAATAACAATCATATTTTTGTAATCTTCAGGTACTCTAAAGCCATTAGCATAAGTTCCATACTCCTCACAATAAGCAATATTCACTCTTTTTACAATCACAATAATCTTTTTCCTTCTGTCTGGATATGCCAAAATATCTCCCTCAAAAATCTCCTTTCCATTTTTGTCCTTTAGTCCTGTGAATTGCATTAAAATGTTTGTCTTTTGTAACGTCTCGAGGTCTATGTATTTTATGTCTTCCCAAGCATATATTGTTCTATTTTCTTTATCCCATGCTCTGAATTTTATTTTCTTCATTTTTTTTATTCTTCTGCCAACTGTAGTTCCTTTAAAATACTCAATCCATGCAAATGTATCAAGTATATATCTCATTTACAAAACTCACCTAAAATCCTCTTCCTCTCTTTCGAATTTTGGGAGCTCTGGGCTTATACCAAACATAGATGCTGCTATTTTGTCAGGGGGGGCAGTCGCCTCCATTAATGCTTTAGCAATCCAAACCGCCATTAAGAATATAGCATCTTTATCTCTTTCGTCTTTTGGTAGTTTTTCAAAAGGGACCATATCTGGATGCGTTTTTTTCTTAATATCTCTCTTTTCCCCAAATTTCCAACCCATTTGCTTATATGATTCAACCCAGCTATCGTGTGCCTCTTTTGGCGTTGGCAAATTATCTTGTGACATATATTTATCAATTATATCAATAAATTGTGTTCTAAATTTATCATCTCTATTATTCCATTTTTCTGGCACTATGCTTCTGTTAGACCATTTGGCTTCTAATCTTGTTGCTTCATATATTATCTCTGCTAAGTTTTCTAACAACTTTTTATTTTTCATTTTTCAATCACCCTGATATTTACATTTCATCTTTCTCACACTCCCTTATCAAGGCAGTTAATTTTAATCAATTTCTTCAAACATTCTTCACATATTTTTCTTGGAGTTAAGCTTTTGATTTTCTTTCCGCAATATTTACATTTCATCTTTCTCACACTCCCTTATCAAGGCAGTTAACAACAGATTTCTTCTTCTCATTAAGTCCCTCGTGAGATGGTCATACTTTGTGTCTATCTCGTGAAGTCGGTCTATCAGTTCTTGGATTTTTTCTCTTTTTTCTTTGCTCCACATTTTCAATCTTTCACCCCTTTACGACACTATTCTTTCAAATTCACAAACTTGTCTCATATACCATTTCCAATCTGGCTTCATGTTTTCAAACCACCTTTCAATTAATCTTTATACCTAATAATTCTGCATCTTTTTTCAATCTTTCAAGTTCTTCTTCTTGCCTTTCTAATCTTATAGTTAAGACATCTTCATGTAAGGCATAAAATGTAACTTCATGTAATCTTAACATTAATAAAAGAAACCCATCTAAATTATTCTTTATATTTTCTGCATTTATCTCCCAATATTGTAATCTTTTAACCACTTAAATCACCCCTTTAATTTCCCCAATTTTATGCCTATTGTAGGAAGGTTGTCTTTCCACTCTATATCAGGATAATTTTCTTTAAGCCAACCATCATCCAAAACCACAAGTAAAATATCCCTTACTTCAAATTCGTGTTCCTTCCCGCTTTCATCTACAAAGGTTATGCTCTCAATCTGGCGGTAGTCTATTTTCTTTTCTCCGTTCAAAATCTGCTTCAGGTATTTGTCTTTTATTTTGCATTTGAGTTTCATTTAATCTCCTCTTTATAGCAAAATTTATCTAACTTTTCTGGAATTGATTTTATTCGTTTTCTTGCTATTTCACAGTATTCAGGATTTATTTCTATACCTATGAATCTTCTATTTAACATCTTACATACTACTGCTGTTGTTCCTGAACCAAGAAATGGGTCAGTTAAAACCAAGTCTATACTATTGTCTGGAATATCTTTCATAACCTCTAAGCAATCTCCACAAATCACTTTGTTTATCATATCTTCAAATTTCATTTTTCAATCTCCTCTACCTCATTAAACAGTATACAAACTAATGCCCCAAGAACAAAAGCCATAAATGGGTGGCTTATGGTTATCGCTTGTAAGTCTTCTATACTAAATAACATAAGCCAAATCACTATCAAAACTGTTATTAAAATCATATTAGATAGTCTCATTTTTTATCTCCCTCAATGCTCTGAATTTTATTTCCTTTATTTCAATTCTCCATTATAAATTTACCCCATTGTTCCGCCATCGCCTCAGCAATTCCTATATATGTTCTACTTCTGTTTTTCCATCTTTCTTTCGATGGCGACTCTAACCATACCTGTTGTTTTATTTTTTCTTTGGGTACAATCTTTGTAGGTTTTAATTTCGGTAAATTTCTCAACCATAGACATGTTGCTTTTGAATATGGTTCTCCAAACTGCCAAGGTTGTATTATCTGGTCATATTTAAAGCCTATCATAGCAATTGCATATTTATGAGGAATAGGATTTTCAACTGCTATATGCGGTATATTATTGAAAAGTATTAATTGTTTGAAGAATTTTACTGCTTCACACAATTTTTCCCATCTCATTGCTGAAGGCATATATCTGCTATCTTCCCATAACCATCTTACACCTGAATTTGCTAAATATGTACACGGTGGATGTGCTATCATTAAATCCCATCCATCATCTAAATGATTTAATACATCATCTTGAATATGATACTTTGAATTATCTTCTGCTGGTAAAATATCACAACTCCATGCGTCAAATCCCCTTTTTCTGAACTCTTCCCGTACTCTACCTGAAAACTCACATGCTATTAACACTCTTATCATCATTAAACACCTTCTCATACAACAATTCCTTACAATCCCCTCTTTAGTGCCTGTTGGGGCTCCGCTTCAACTCCCCTTTTTGCCGAGGGACAGGCAACTCCTCTTCGTAGCGGAGCATGAGTTTGTGCCTTCATTGGGGAGTCCCATTTGCTATTTTCGTGAGACGTGGGCTGTTGTCTCCCCTCAGTTAATGCAGGAAAATTAAATGCGAGTTTGAAGAGCCATTCGTTATACAAATAATAATTAAACCTCTTTATTACAATCTCTTTTTTAGTTTCTTTGATATATCCAAATTCTTGATTAAGTAATTCAGTATATTCTGGATATTCTTCTACAAATAATTCTGGACTATCTCTATATCTCAACCAAAACTCACAGGCGGATTTGAGGCGTTGTTCTATAAGAGATAAAGCATGAAGAAAACCATATTCATGGTCTATTCTCCTTCTTACACTGTTTCCAAGATACCTAAATTTTTCTTTATCTATAAATATTTTTCTTACATTTTTTCTTAGTTCTTCCAAATCCAAAGGTTTTGGTTTAGTCATTTTCACTCACCATATTTGGAAACCATTTTTTGATTAATTGCTTAATCTCGTATTGTAAATCTAATAATGTTTTGTTTTTTAATTCTATTTCGTCAATGTCTTCCATTAATCCTTGAACTGCTGATTTGATACGTTGTTTAACAATTTCAAGTTTTTCTTTTTCAAGCGCTGGTTTGTAAATCCTTATAGTTTGTCCTATTCTTTTGGAAAGTTTATCTGCATTTTTTCTCTTTTTTCTTTCGAGTTTTTTCCACTCTTTTAAAATCTCTTCCAAATCAAGTGGTTTTGGATTATTTATTCCTTCACTACCCATACCCATACCCCACTACATATTTTAAAAATCTTAGGATTAAATTTTTCTTCTTCTATAACTGAACTCGTACCATCGCTAAAAAAGAGTTTAAGTTTCATTTCTTACCGACCTCCTCACAGTTTTTATTCAAATCTTCTTTGTTAAGTATGATATCTTTCTCAAGGCATAGCCATTCGTTCCATCCTATCTGCCTTAATTTCGGACAATTTTTACATTTCAATTAATCTCACCTGCCTTTTTGTTTGATATGTTGCTTTATTTTTCTCATAATTGCTATGACGCCTTCATTTCTCATTAATGATGGATCTTCATTCCAATAATCTATCATATTTGTTATATCTTCTTTCAATTCTTCCAAATCAAGCGGTTCTGGTTTAGTCATTTTCACACACCATTAAAGAAGTATTGTAATAAATCTAATAGAAGACCCTCATCATATTGCTCTAATATCTCTCTTATATGTCTTTTAGATTTCTTTGATTCTCTCTTTATTTCTCTTATTAGCTCTTTTGTATCTTTTTCAAATTGTTTAAAAGCACCGCAACCTCTACAATCTTCAAAATCTAAACATGCTCTCATATAGTATGTTCCTTTCCATTTTCCATAATCACAGCGAACTTTGTTTTTTCTAATTTCTATTATTTTTCTTGCTACCAATTCAAATCACCCCTAAAGGATTCCACTCATAAATTTGTTTTTCACAAAAAATACAATATGCCCTGAAATATGGCTTCTTTATTCCTACATCTACAATTAAACCATTTCTTTTGCATTCTGGACATATTACATTAAATATTTTTGTTGTTCTTATTTTCATTTTTCACTCACCACTTTATATTTTTTTAAAATTTCAATCGCTTGATTGACTAATTCTTCATTATCTCCACAATCAGTATCAAAACCCCATCTTCTCCAACCAGATTTTTTGCTATAATCTTGTTCTTTCGCACTAACCAAATCTAAAATTTTGTTTATTGCTTTTTTCAATCGTGTTTCAAACTTCATTGGTATCACCACTTTTTTTGATTTCTATGAAATTATTTTGCTCAATATTTCAGCAGCATGCGGATCTTTTATCCTTATTTCATTATAAAACTGCTTAAGGTCTTCCATAGTCAGTTCTGGGAAAACAGGCGTTTCTTTGTCTCTTGACCTCCATCTCACCTTTCGCTTGTCTGTGGGGTCGTAGCCCTTTTCCCGCAGAAGATAACCTTTAGCGTCAAGCATCTTAAGCATTTTTGCAGTTTTGTCGGTGCCCCATCCCATTAGCGCTGCCATTTTAGCTATTGTAATGTCTTCCCCATTTCTTTCCACTTCTTGGCACTTTTTGTATAGCTTGCGCAATTTTTCGCTTCCTTCAAATATGAGTAAGAAGCTCTTTTCAAGCAATTTTTTTACCAAATTATAATCGTCAAGCGTGGCAACTATATAAACCTTGCCATTGATTTCAATTTTCGGTCTCTGGAACTGGTGGAGCCATGCAGACAGCTTGATAAACTCCTTAATTTTTGGGAAATCCCTCCTTAATCGCACATACTCACTAGCCACTTTAATCTTTCTTGCGAGAATAAGCGAATAAGGATTTATAACGCCTTTATACCTACTTTTAAGCAAGCGTATGGCGTCTTTTATAAGTTCTTTCCTGTCTGCAACATGTATGCCCGGATGGATGTCTTCTTCTGCCTGAAATTCAAGAATAGCTTTTGTCTGCTCTGCTGAATCATTGCATTCAAGTCTCCATGTCCTTGACATAAATTCCTTGTCAAGCTGAAGCTGTGTGGATGCACAAGCAAAAACAGGCACGCCGTGTGCCTGCAGCTTTCTGTGAACATTTCTTCCTTGAGAATCTTTATCCACGATATCGGCACTAACGCCTTTCTGATCTCCTGACATTAAAGGTCTTAAAGTGATTATGGCTTCTTGCGCACCTTCAAATTCTTGAACAACAATTATTTTACCGTCGATATTAGGCATCATTACTCCATCAATTTCTATTTTGGGAATATTTGGGTCTTCAGCAAAAATGTAGTTGAGGGCTTTCGGCGAGATGCTCGTGGATTTCAATAGAATATCCTCATCTGGTATGAAATCAAGAACCTGATTAAGAAGGTATGTTTTCCCGATGGATGTTTCCCCACTTAGTTGAGGATGAATACGCGTATCAGTATAAGCAGACAAATAGCTCAAAAACAAAAGGAACCTGTTCTCGCGTTCATTTACAATTACTTTATCAAATTCCTTTTGTATTTCGTCATATAAATTATTTGATTGGAGAAACTGCATGGCGTCGGCGTACATCTGTTCATTGAGCTTACAAGGGCAATCTGGGCCATGTACCCCTAGCCGAGTAAGTATATTTATGGCTCTCATGTCAAAATAGATGTAGGGCTGTCTTTTATACCAATCTACCCAATCTTTGAGCTCCTTTACAGAAAAGTTTGTTAATCCACCTCTGTCAACACAAGCATTGTGATATGTTTTCAGAATAGTCATTGTATCTTCATCCGATAAGTCATCCAATGCACAACACAAAGCTACAATTCCAGCACCATCGTGTCTCATTCCTTCGTCAACACCTTCATGGATTAATTTCTGGACACATGGTAATGTTGTATAAGCGCCTTCAAACTTCTGTATGACTTTGGGTTTTTCTTCTTCAATAGAACTCATCACAAATTTGTTTATTATTGCCTTTATTTTGCCTTTTGGTACAATCCAGTATTCAATGGATTCGGGATATTTAACTTTGTTTAAGTCATAAACACGCTCTTTTCGTTTTGGTATATCATCAATTAAAGTCTTATATGCCCACTTGACATTTCCAAGCTCATCTTTTCCAGCATTTTTCCTGCCGCCAAATTCCCTTACCAGATGCCCCTTGCTCTCATCTGAAAAATTCACACAAGAGTCGTCAAATGGTTTTCCCTTTCCCATATAGTTTCTGTCAATGCCAGACTGAAGTACAATCTCATGCCATAAGTATGTCCTTATTTGCCTCTCCTGAAAGCCTTTCTTGTATGCATTTTTTAATAAGTCGCTTACTTCCTCATCCAGCGTAAGCTTGTAGAATATGTGAATGTGTATGCCTTTGCCCCCTGTATCGGCAAGAATAAACGGGATTCTTTGTTCCCTCAAATAAGTTATTATTTTGGAGCCGAACTTTCTGGTATTGCTCCAGTCGGTAAAGTCCAAGTCAATGACTATTTCATTCTGCAAAACTGTTCTGTAATCTATCGGAAAGTCTGCCTGCGATAGGGGAACCCATATTCCTATGGGCCATGTTTCATCAGGAGCCCTATAGTGGTTGCTAACTAAAATTGGCTTACCCTTATTTACTTTTTTAATTTTTTCTATCCATTTTTCTTGCATTTATCTCACGCGCCTTTTCGCATTCTTTCTGGTATATGCAGTAATTGCATTCCCACTTTCTTTCCGGATTTTCCCATGATTCAGGAGGCGGAAGGATGTCTTCAGTAAGATAGGTATGGATATTCCGCGCCCGTCTAAATATTTCTTCGAGTACATTCCAATCAAATTTAACATCAAATGATTTTGTCTCAAGTGAATATGGATCAATATATATGACTTTTCCATCGCAATTCTCAAGCATAAGATATGGCATAATTTGCATCAAATGAAAAGGTTTAATCGATTCTTGCCTCCACACATTAGATGTTGTCTTGATTTCAAGTATATATTTCTGGACTTTATTTCTGACAATAACAAAATCATCTACTCTTCCGCGCAAAATTAGCTTTGATTTAAAATCTGGAATGATAATCCGTGCTTCCTCTTCCATATAGCTTATCTTATCGCTTTGTTTCAAAATATTTGCAATCCAAGTGTGAAGAATATTTCCGCGTTCGAATATGCGTATTGTCTTTTTGCTGTGCTTTTTCGGAATCTTATATGTATACCATAACTTTCGGATACAATATGGAATTTCAGAAATGTAATATATGCCTATTTTTCTATCCCATAAATCTTTTGCAAGTACATCATCGATTATTTGATTGATATCCATGCTATAAACCTCCACCTATTCTTAAGTTGCATAAACGCAATTTTTTGGTTGTAGAAATGTTTGACAGATGTGGTGGTGTTAAACCCAGCTGGAACAGAAAACCTTTTGAACTTATATAGCTTCTTACGCCAGACAAACACAATCGAATCATTCGTGATTCTTACAGTTTGCGGGCTGTTACGAAATTTTTGAACCAATTTATTCCAGCTCATAATGTGGCACCACACTTATTACATTTTTCTATATGCGAACCTTTTGGAAACCAGTTATAATAACCACACTTCGAACAACGGATATAATCCATAAAAGAATAATCAGAAATTTTCACAATTTTTTCATTAAATATGATTGTTGGAACGCCGTTATGCTCGACGACTATAAGCTTGTCATCTTCTTTCAGCAGTTTGCCAGTTAAAATAGCAACAGAAGTCGGAGTGTCGTTGTATGTTACCTTAACAACTTTATTGATAAATTGCTCCCAAACCATTCGAACCAACTCAAACAGTGATTAATTAGAAAAAGAAAATTTAATCAATTTATATTGTGTATCATATAAATTAAATGGGGATGTCAAAGCTTACCTATATAGAACAATGAAGATCCCACCTATCCCCATAAAATTTTATTTTAGCCACACCTTTTTTTCCTGGCTTATAGTTTTTTCTTTCTGCATAAGAATCTTCATAGTTTAGAAAGTGACCAGTTAAAACATAATATTTCTTTTTCTTTTCAACAATTTTCTTTTTGTAGTTAATCTTTCTCCTTTCTTCAGTTTGGACTGCAAGGTCGTGAACATGACCATACAGTATTAAGTCGCTATCCACATATTCTCCTATTCGCCTGACCGCCCTTAATTTTCCTTCGGGCGTCCACGCACCCGAGCTGCCATGCGTTGCATAAATTGAATAATTTTGCTTCCCGACTTTTAGTTTTGTAAAACAAGCAAAGCCAAGATATTTTGTATCAAGCTCTTTGGCCATCATCTTTGTTATATTTATGCCGGATTCTTTCCAGATGCGATATTCATGGTTTCCGTATAACAATCCGAAGATGTTTTTTTTAATAGGTTCAAGATATTCAATCATCTCCTCAAATTCAGTCATTGGGTTGCCTACTTCAGAATAAATGTCAGAAACAGAAGATTTTGTCCCGGCATTAATGAGGTCACCCATTCCTATAACTTGGCTACCTGATTCTTCAATGTACTGCAAGGTGCCCTCAAACAATTTTTTGTCGCAGGATTTGTCACCAAGATGGACATCGCCAAGCGGGATCAATTTAACTTCGTCTTGGTTAAAATTTTTGACAATAAGCCTCGGCGATTTGTGGCTCGTGGATTCAAGTTCTTTTTCCAGTTTATCAAGCATAACATTAACTTCACTTTCTGGCATATTTTTTATGAGTTTCATAATTTTTTTTTCTTTGCTCATAGACATAACCGCTTTGAACATAAAAGCGTGGTTTGATCTGGGCTCAAATAACACCACATTTTTCCATCCTTTTTTCTATACCAGTTTTGAACTCTGTTACAAAAACTTTTTCTTGCTGACTCTTCCCAGCGCTTGGTTGAATGATGCCATGACTTTTCAGGTTGTTTCCACTCTTTTTCTATGCTGTTCCATTTCCTGCTGGCTTTTGCATGCGATAAGTTAATTTTATGTTCGAATATGACATACAAAGTAAATATGCAGAGTAATAAAAATACAAACAGAATCAAACCGTATCTAACATTATTCCTTTTCTTTTTCATAACACCGCCCATAATAAAACAAATCCTTCATAGGCACCGCCTCGGGATTTTGCAGGTTGTTAGTTATAGCACTGCTATTCTAAAGCAGTGAAACAAATACATTGTATATTCCGTAGGCAAAACCTGCAAAGATTCCCAGCTCGACAACTTTTAAAAGATTGTCGATGGTCTTTTCAGTCATTTTGTTTTCACCTCCAAATCGAAATTAAGGTAGACGAATATTTAAATGTTAATTAATCGACAATTGGCGAATTTTTTGGCTTATCATTCTTCCTATATCTTCAACAACATTTACAGTAACAGCATTTCCTACTGTTTTGTATCTGCGTGTATCGGATAACATCGCAGTCCAACCATCTGAAAAACCTTGTAAACGTTCTATCTCTATCGGGGTAAGACGACGAATATATGGATAAGTTTGTCCTCTTTCAATTGGATATAACACTAAATTATCTTTTGGAACAGATGTAATTGAATAAGTAATATCATCTTTTTTTATTTCTGGATGATTTCCTTTGCCAGCGAGTGTACGATAGCGATCAGCTATAATTGATATTTTTTTTATTTTGTAACAATCAAGTCTTTCAACTATTCGCTTGACTGATTTTTTAGGTAAATAGTATTTTTTGTCTACCTGCTTTTTAAGTATATCAATTAGCGTTATTTGTTTTTCTTTTCTTGGAAATATTGGAAACACCCCACCAAATTTTGTTTGTAAGTTTTTAGATCTTTTCCAAGCGAATATAAAAACTCGTTCTCTATTTTGTGGAACACCGAAGTCTTTAGAGTTAAGCACTTGCCATTCCGCATCATACCCAAGCTCATCCAGCGTGGCAAGGATTGTAGCAAATGTTTGTCCTTTGTTGTTAGATAGAAGCCCTTTGACGTTCTCAAGAAGAAGAAAGTGTGGTTGTTTTTCCCTAGCGCACCTAGCGATTTCAAAAAATAATGTGCCTCTTGTATCCAAAAATCCTTTTCTTTTTCCAGCCACCGAGAAAGATTGGCAAGGGAAGCCCGCACAGAGGAGGTCAAAGTCTGGCTGCTTGCTCCAGTCAATTGTAGCAACATCTATTGGCTTATAGTTTTCTCCGAAGTTTTGGTTATAGCATTGGACTGCATATCTATCGATTTCTGCGTATCCAACGCATTTGAAGTCTCCTGCCTTTTCGAGCCCGAGGCGAAATCCACCAATTCCACCAAACATATCAAAGAAAGTAATTTTTTTCAATATCAACCATCTCTTTTTTCGGATTCTAATTGTATATCGCAATACATATGTAATTATATATTTAATTTTTTAAATTATTTTAGTTGCTTCATCACACAAATCTATTTAAATTCATTTTCCAAAATTATGAATAGATTTAAGTCCCATGTGTGGGCAACGCATGGCTTCCAATCCTCTATTCATAAATTTTGAGAGGAATTTTGCTGGTTGCCGGATGCAACACTTAAACCCCGGGAAGTGTAATGGCAACCAGCTCTAATTGGTTGGTCAACATGGATGTCGAAGAATACAAAAAACGATATAAAAATTTAACCAGACCCGATCTTATCGCGCTTGCCGAAAAACAGAGAAAAAGGATCGCGGAAGCCAAAAGAGTTCTAAAGGCAATTGAAGACTTGATTATTTACAGGACATTGGTATTACAAAGTACGCAGATTGCCCAGACCGAAAATGATTTGCCTTAAACCCACTTAATTGATTTTGGGCATCTACCTCTAACTTTTAAAGACTTCCAATGATATCTGTTTCCAAATCTGAAGTTTATAACAAAATATGATGGTATAGGTATTTTCTTTAGCCTATTCCATTCATCTATAGCCCTTTTATCAAAGTAAAAATATTCCCCCTTAACAGACTTAACTTGTTCTAACCAAACTTTATACATGCCAAACAATGGCACATATTCAACCACAATTAAATCCATAGCGCCTATAGAACCTGACACCCTAAAAGCAATTCTATTTTCAAATTTATTATGATAGAGTGTCCTGACTCTTTCGCTAACATATCCCCTTTTCATGAATTTTCGCCGCCATTCATCTATAGGTCGCATACCATATAGAAGTGTCAAAAACTGTTGTCATTGGATCCTGCCATTCATTTTTTATATTCATGTTATAATTATTACATTTTCCCGTATAAAAAGCTCACATTTTCGTCATTCGCGAAACGCGAAACGCGTAATCTGAGCTTTTTGTAGGGGAAAATCGATTTTCCTATACAAATATATCAGATAATGGGGTTATCAAATCTTTTTGTATAGGAAAATGCATTTTCCCCCTCAAAAAGCGCATTTTTCCCTACAAAAATATCAGATAGATATATAAGCGACAGGGTAAGTAGGGAATTCGTTTAATTTCATCTAAAAAACATTAAACAGACAACCGGAATTACTTATCGCTGATATATGCGTCTGATATTTTTGCGCAGAAAAGTGAGCTTTTTGTAGGGGAAAATCGATTTTCCCCCTCAAAAAGATTTAATAACCACATTATCTGATACTTTTGTATAGGAAAATACAATATGTATACTAAATTGCACATATTATTATATATTGCGAATTGTAATACATATAATACCAAACAGAAAAGGTGAAATACAATATGCAAAACAGATACATCGGAAAACGTAGAATACAAAAAATCTTTACTGATGAAGGCATCGAACCACCTGCAATATCTGCAGAAGCAATAACCGAATTAAATGAATTATTACTAAATGCTATCGAGCAGATAATGCTATATGCCAATGAATACAGAATTGCAACAAATCCGAAAAGAAGATTGAGTACAAGAGATATTGAACTTGGATATAAAAAATATATAAAAGAAGAGGTGAAACAAAATGGAAGGAAAACCACTTGAAGATAGTCCAGACTTCTCTCCTGTTGTAATACCAGATGGAATTTACAAAGCAAAAGTTAAGGCTTATAGAACAAATGTACATCCACAATATGGAGAAAGCTTGATTATTGATTTCGAAATTACAGAGGGAGAACATGCTGGTAAAATAATAGGAGGGTTTGCTAGCTGGAAAAAAGTAACCAAGAAAACAAAGTTATATAAATGGGCCGTGAAACTTGGTGCAAAGGTTCCAACAGTCATAGGCGAAACATTTGATCCAGATAACCTTATAGGCAAAGAAGGTAGAATCTTGACTATGCAAATACAAAAAATTGACAGAGACGGCAAACCATTTTTCCAAAGCATTGTCAAGGATGTGTTGGGTGCTGAGGGAACTCCAGCACCCTCTTCCCAACAACAACCTATGACAGACAAGTTCAGTTTGCTTAAACAATTTCAAGGTAAAACTTTTACAGAAGAGGACTTACATTCAGTGGGCTTCTCTGATAGTGAAATACAATTCTTGAAATCAATGGGATATATCTATGAGCCAAAACCAGGAGAGTTAAAGCTTATTTCAGGATGATATATATGAAAATACTTTGGGACCTTAAATGCCCAATACACGATATACCATTAATTGCGCATAATGACATCTTTGCAAAGTGCCCTAAATGTAACTGTTCCTTTATTCAGGAAGAAGTGCGTAACCCATATAGAAGGCAAAAATTAAGAGAAAAAATGTTGAATGAAGAGGTGGTTTAAATTGGATAAATATACTGAAGTAGCAATAAAGTTTGCTTCTGGCAACGATATAAAGATGCAACTTTATGAAACAGATTTGCTAAATAGGTTAATACCGTTGTTCAGGAAAAGGACTGTAGGAAGTTTTTATTATAACGGAAAGCGATATATACTTAACTTCAATAATGTTGATATGATTACAGTCCAACGCAAAACAGAGCTTGGGGGAGAACTATGATTTACAAAAAAGAATTGCTATTGCTTATGCCGGACTTGTCCAGCGAAGAGTTTAGCCAGTTCATAACAGACTTGGACAAGACATTTCAAAAGCATGGCATAGAAGGTTGGATTCTGAAAGACAGTCCAAATAAAACTGAAGAGGAATTTACTTACGAGTGGAGATAACTCTTAAGGTGAAAGCAGAATGGTAGAGAGGTTAAACGCTTGTAGCTATCATCCTTCGCAAGAGGGAAGAATACAAGCGGAGTGGGAGATAGGAACCCGCACCACAATCGAAGCCATCTGCCACAAAAGGATAACAACATCGGAGGCGATTGAATGTTAGTACATATAATAGCAAAATGGTTGCTTGCAATAACATCTATGCTTTTTTTCCTCGTGGCGGGAAAGGAAATTGGAGACAATAGAGTATTTACATTTTTCTTTTTTGCAGGAATTTTATCTTTAACAGTATCAGAGTTGATGTAAATGGCAACTATTAAAGATATGAAGAATAAGCCAAATTCAGCTTTTTTGCAGTTTTTTGGCAAAAAACCCAGAATAAGGGTCCTCGATTTCTTTTTGACATATCCAAAGTTTAGCTATTCCAAATCCAGAGTTGCGAGGTTAACAGGAGTTTCGAGAATAACAATGGATAAGATATGGGACGACCTGATCAAAAAGAAAATAATTGTTAAGACAGGAGAAACAAAGAAAGGGAGTTTGTATAAGCTAAATGTATACAATCCTGTTGTAAAAGCTCTACTCGAGTTTGATTTGGAATTAGCTTCTTTATATAATAGAAGTGATGATAAATGAAGATTAAATCTAAAGAATTTTGGCTCGATTTGTTTGAAAAAGATAGATTCATAGATACAAAAAACTGGAAAGAAACAATCCCGGCTTTGATGATAATTGGTGCTTTGCATTTCGGCACAACTGAAAATGCAAAAAAGAAAATAATGAAGTGGATGAAACTAAAATATGTTTATGGGATGAAAGGAAAAGTATTATACTTTTTTAGATGTTGGAATAGATTGGTGAAAAATGGAGTCTTTCGCAACGGGAAAGTTTATGCAGAGTTCACTGATGACACTGCTGCAATTGAGCTTGCATTGTTAATCTCTGTTGCACAAGGATATATAAAAAGATTTGACAGCAAATAGTTTAAATCATCAAATTATTTTTGATGCTCCTTTCTCCAGCTTTTGTTATCATCCAGATAATTTTTGTTGATCCATAAAGCCCTTTCTCTTTTAGTTTTAGTTTGTTGGCTAATTTATCGAACTCTTCAATATTTTCCCATTTTCGTATTGCCTTTATCAAACCAAACCTCCTAAGTGAATCTGTTGCGCGCATCACTTTGCTTATGTTAAAGTTCAAGTCTTGTACAATTTGCTTCGAGATAGCCAACTTTTTGTCGTTGAGATACCTAAGTATAATTATATCAGAGTCTCTACTCCCCACTTTCATATTAATCATCTATTTTTCTGCTTCCGCGTCCTCCGGTGGTGTAATTGGTTTTAGAATTTTTATATATCCCTTCTTTTCCCATATCTCTAAATAATTTGAGATTGTCACCGCAAAGTCTACATAATTAATTTGTGTTATATTCACCGCAACATTGCTAATTCTTCCAAGTTGTCTTGCATTAAATTCGAGCTGCCTTAGAATCTTGTCTAACATATTCATTCTGGCAACTCCCAGCTTATCCTTTTTAGACCTTTTTATTTCTTTATAGAGTTCCCACATCTCTTCATTAATTCTTTTTAATTGTTCTGCGGTATTTAGAATTTCTTGCTTCAATTCCTCACGCGATTGGGTTGTAGTCTGAGGCTGTTTAAGACCTAAAGCTTGCATACCTTCGGCATCAAAAAAGCTTTTTACTGCCATATGCGAAACTTGGGCATTCAATTCTTCGTTTAAAGTTTTGGCAATTTGCCTAAAACCTAATCCTTGAGCCCTTAATTTTCTCGCTCTTTCTGCAAGCAAAGGATTTCTTGCAATTTTTCCAGCCATAAAAATATATAAGGTGAAGTCATATATATTTTTATGGCTACTCGAATACACAGGAATGATATTGCTGCAAAATTTACAACGCCAAAATGGCAGCGTATGCTTACTGCATCTAGAGTTGGGTATTGTGAAGGTCGCAACATTCCAAGACTAAAATGCCATCTATATGCTACATTGCATCCAGTGTATTACGCAGGAAGGACAATGTGGTTATGTGCAAGATGTATAGACAAATTAAACAAATCACGGTCTCCAAAAACAAGACCTATTCCAAGATACTGATTTTCTAATTATATATTAGACTATATAAATTGAATTAAATATAGCACACCTTAAATACATTATGTCATTTAAAGAAGAATCCACAAAAAACATTTTAGAAACCATAATGGTGCTGAAGCAGTCTATTGATATAATCGATAACAATAAGCCTGCAAGAGCTGGAGCATTATTGGGTTCGCAGGCAATGGTTCTTACACAATTTCTACAAAACAACAAAAAGGATAAAGTTGTGCTTAAGACAATAAAAGAAATGGAGAAGATGATGAAAAAAGAGAAAGACAAGCGAAAAGCAGCTATGAAAAAATTAAATATTAAGGAGGGGTTAACATATGTCGGGTGACTGGGGAAAAGAAAATCGTCTTGAAGATAAGCTTTTTACACCTATCATAAAAGATGTGATAGTTGAACTGGCAAAAAGCAAGGAAGTGCCTACGATAACAGAGTTCATGTTCAGGACCCACAGGGCATATTCCCAGATTCATAAAATCAGGAATTACCTTGCCCTCAAAGGTTTGGTAAAGATAGAAAAAAACGGCAAAGACACCAAAACCAAGCTGACGCCAAAAGGCGAAAAAGTTGCAACGGCGCTATGGAAATTCATTGAATTAATCAACAAGGTCGAGGGTGAATAAGATGTTTGGAATAAAAAAGCAGGACAAAAAAGAAGTGCCTTACAAAATAAAGAAAGTCATTAAAAAGTTTTCTATTCCATTACCGGAGCAGGAAATCGCGAAGCTTGGCAAAAAGTATGTTATGATTGAATCTGGAGAAATTCTCGCATTTTTGATGAACAGGACTAACAGGATAAGTCAGCTGGTACAACAGAAGAAAAAACTTATGACCACAGACCGGGCTCTTTATGAGGCAATTGCTTCCGCAAGGGGCAATAGGGAAATCGGGCTTGAAAAACTGAAATTCGTTTTGTTTCATATATCCATCGTTCCTGAAGCAAAAAAGCTGATAAGCCGTGAAAGGATGAATGAAGTCAGAAGAGCCTATGGCGGCATTTGAACTGTTATAAATTATAAAAACTTGAGAGAGAGGTGAATCATGTGAGATTAAATGTACATAAGCTTGCCTTAAGAGTGGCAAAGAAAGAAGGGAAAAAAAGGCAAGTGAATATCGCACAAATCAAAGAAGTTGTGAAATACGCTTTAATCGATCTCGGAACCGCATCTAACAAAGATATAATCGATACAATTAATGCATATAGACCAAAGAAAAAAAGAAAAAAATACTGCGAGTGATGCATATGCCATTTTCAGTGGTCAATTCAAGGGGGCAGAAATACTGGTTACACAAAGTCTTGGGAAAAAAGAACAAGCGATGGCTCTATTACTTTTCCAAAAAGCAAGAAGGGGCCATAGAAAAGCCTGAAGGTTGGTATGTGGAAGAGTTCGAAAGAAGCGGCATTCCATTATTAAAGAAAAAAAGGTGGTAAAGTGTCTGAATTAACCAAAAATAGAAACATAAACTTTGATGAAAATACACAGAAAATGACTGTAGTTAAGAAAACTATTGAAATTTTTGACAAGGGAGAAATTTATAATATTTATCAAAATCTCAAGCAACAGTTACAACAGCTTGAGAAACAGTGGACTCAACTACAAAAAACAATCGAGAATGTGAAAAGGGATTTAAAAGAGCTTGAACCAATCTATAACAAAATTAAAGAAGATTTGAAAAATCAAAAATGAATAAATGGAGGGGATTTATGTGGCAGATGAAATACAAAACACTATATATGTCGGAAACAAGCCGCCAGTTGTATATGCGGCAAGCATTCAAACACAGGTGGCAAAAGGAGAAAAAGAAATTCATATCAAGGCTCGCGGAAGAGCAATAAGCAAGGCGGTTGATGTTAGCCAGCTTGTAACGAATCGTTTTCTTGATGGCTGGAAAATAAACAATGTTACATTAGGCACAGAAGAGATGGAAGTGGAAAGGGAAAACAAAAATACAAAACAAAAAGAAAAAGCCAAGATAAGAGTTTCTACAATAGATATAGCAATGTCAGCGCAGTAAGGTGAATCTTGTGAAAAAAAAATTGAAAATCGGGAATGAAACCTTAATGCTGACATTCGACCCGAAGCAAAGCACAAAAGCAAAGAAAGTTTATAAGGGTAAAAACACAAAAGGCAAGCAAATAAAATATATTGAACTTGATATGCAGCCAAAAAATAAAGATGAGAGGGAGTGAGGAATTATGCATGTTTTAATAGGATTTCCATTATATAACAATATGCCAGTTGAGACATTTATGAGCTGGAATAGCTTGATGTTCGACCTTTTGACAATGACATCTAAAAATAAGAAGTTTTCATTTTCGATTGCCAACACGAAAGGAATGGTTACAGATCAGGCAAGAAACAACTTGGCTTCAAGATTTATGCATCAGAAGAACCCTAAATGCGACTATCTTTTGTTTCTTGATTCTGATATGATATTCCCATCTAATCTGTTAAAAAGGCTGCTTAAGGTTGACGCTGACATAGTGACAGGATTGGCATTCAAAAAATGGTTTCCGCATTATCCTACAATTTTTAAGAAGAGGGGAAGAGACTACCTTTCTATGGTAAACTATCCGCGAAATGAGATAATTGATGTGGATGGATGCGGTATGGCATGTGCCTTAATAAAGCGAAAAGTCTTTGAAAAAATTCCGGAGCCTTGGTTTGAATTCAAGATAATCAAAAAAGACGGCAAAAAGATGGTGCTTGGCGAAGATTTGGTATTTTGCCAGAAAGCAAAGAAAGCTGGGTTTTCGATAAAATGCGACACAAGCATTGTCTGCGGGCATGTTGGTGGAGTTATTGATGAGAGGACATTTCAAGGTGTAAGACAATTCGCGCCTCCAATATGAAGTGTTTTCTATGATAAAAATAAAAGAGAGGGATAATATGGATGTAGCAATGGTTTTAGGCATAAGACCAGATTGGATAATGAATTCAATATTGATAGAAAAGCTTGATAGCTGGCTTGGAAAAGACTTCAAACTTATTCACACCGGGCAGCATTATTCCTATAATATGGACAAGATATTTTTTGACGAGCTGGGTATAAGGGAACCGGATTATCACCTTAACATAGGTTCTGGGTCCCATAGCTATCAGAATGGGGAAACAATCAAAAAGGCAGGCAAGATACTTGAGAAGTTGAGACCAGATGTGTTATTGGTGTTTTCTGACGCCAATCCAGTGCTTTCTGCAATTGCGGCAACAAAGCTGGGAATCAAGGTATGCCACCTTGAAGCTGGGATGCGCTCATGGGATTGGAGGATGCCAGAAGAGAAAAACAGGAGAATTGTTGATTCCATTTCGGATTACTTATTCACTCCTACACGAATTGCCCACGACAACCTTGTTCGGGAAGGGGTAAGAGAAACAAAAATACACATAGTCGGAAAACAGGTCGTTGAAGTCTTGGATAAGTTCGATAGAGCCATAGAATCGTCTGTTATTCTTGAGAAGCTTGGTTTGGAGGAAAATAAATATCTTCTCGTGACTGCACACAGGCCTGAAAATGTGGAAAACGAAAGAAACTTGAAAAACATCTTGACTGCCATTGGAGACGCCTGTGACTATCTCAACATCAATGCGATTTTCCCCGCGCATCCAAGAACACAGAAAGCCATCAAAAAATTTGAGATTAAGTTGAATCCTCGCATAAAAATGATTGACTATCTTGGATTTTTCGATTTTTCCAAACTGGAGAAAAATGCCAAGATTCTGGTTACTGATTCTGGCACGGTCGAGGAAGATGGGTGCTGGTATCATGTACCTGTTGTTACATTCAGGCTTAGCACAGAGAGACCAGAAACAGAGGAATGTGGGGCAAATGTTGTGGTTGGTGTTGACAGGAGAGCCATTTTTGGCGCTATAATCCAGTCTTATGACAAGGACACAAAATGGGAGTGTCCATATCATCTTGGCGCTGCAGACAAGATAGTATCTGTGTTGAAGTCGAGAGAAGATGAAATGGAGGATGAGAAAATATGGTGGTAGTGAAAGTGAAAGAGCTTAACAGGTTTGTGGATGATAGGGGTATCCTTGATCAGGTGTATAACAAGGATTTGCCATTCAAGCCGAAAAGAGTTTATGTCATTCACGGGAGAAAAGACGCAATTCGCGGTTTGCATGGGCATAAAAAAGAGTGGAAAGCGTTCTATGTAGCTAAAGGCATGGTATATTTTGTCACGGTTACAATGAAGGAACATTTTGGGAAGTCAGTGACATTAAGCGAAAAAAAGCCTGAACTTTTAATCGTTCCACCTAGCTATTTTAATGGCATGAAACCTCTTGAAGATTCCATAATTTTTTGCTTTTCAAGTCTAACTCTTGAGGAATCTATGAAAGACGACATACGCATGCCGCCATTTTCAATTGGAAAAAAAATATGGGAGCAGGAGGGGAGATGATGAAAAAGAAAAAAATTGCTTATTATAAAGATGTGCCAGAAGGTGTAATTAAGCAGGCTATACAATATGTAGTGGATATGCAACTACCACAAGAAAGAATAGTAAATGCGATTTACAATCAAATTGTAAGCGATATTAATCAACCTCCTTTATTCAGAGTAAAAAAGAAGATTTTTCTGCCTTTTTTATTGGAATTTGATATAGAAGATGACAATGAAACAATAACATTAAGTATTAGTCGTTGTCTTCAAGATGGTAGAAAGGCGTCTGAATGGATTAAAAATGAAATTCTAAAAGCAGGTGAGAAATTTATATGAGAATACTTGTAACTGGCGGGGCAGGATATCTTGGTTCAGTTCTTGTAAGGAGACTATTACAGGAAGGTCACGAAATAACAGTTGTTGATAAAGGATATTATGGGCTGAAATCGCTGAAAAAGCTGCCGATATTGTTAATAAAGAAAGATGTGCAGTCAATTAGAAGTTTAAAAAACATTGATGTGCTGATACACCTTGCTTCCATTGTTGGGGATGCTGCATGTCGGCTTAGTCCAGGGCAGACTGTCAGGACTAATGTGTATATGACAGAGCATCTGGCAAAATTATGCAAAAAGCATAATGTTAAGATGGTGTATGCTTCAACATGTTCTGTTTATGGCAAAACAGATAGGATTGTTTCAGAGAGAGTTAAGCCAAGACCTGCTTCGCTTTATGGATGGTCAAAATTATTTTCAGAAAATATAATCAGGAACGGTGGTTGCGATTATGTGATTTTAAGGCTTGGAACTCTATTTGGAATGAGCCACAGGATGCGGTTTGACCTTGCTGTCAACCTTTTCATAGCCAAAGCATTGAGTGGAGAAATGATTACAGTTTATGGCGGACAACAATATAGACCGTTTCTACATGTTAAGGATGCAGCTGAAGCATTTAGCAGGGCTATAGACTGGAGGCGTGGCATTTACAATGTAGCTTTGACAAACTTCCAGATTATTGATGTGGCGAAAGCGATTGCAGAATATTTTGGTGTTGCGTACGGTGTTATCGAAGGAATAAAAGACGAGAGAGATTATATTGTCAGCTTAAAAAAATCAAAAAGGCGATTTATGCCAAGAAGGGGGCTGGATGCTGCGTGTGCGGAAATAGAAAACGCTTACGATTTTGGCATCTGGAAAAATTACAAAAAGTCGGAATATAGCAACCATAAAGCTTTATTCAAGGATATCGAGTTTATGAAGCGTGTATACACTTTGGGTCCGATATTGCCGCATGATGAAATGTAGGCGATGTTATGAATTTAAAAGAGTGTGCGTTTTGCAGAAAGTTTTGGGATGGAACATGCGACCTGAAAAATTGTATGGGATGGGAGGCGATGACAAGATGAAGATAATGATAACAGGGGCTTCTGGAAGGCTGGGCAAAGAACTCAGCAAGCTTTATCCGGATGCGTTAAAGCCAAGCCACAAGGAACTGGATATAACAAATATGGATGCGGTTATGAAATACATAAAAAAGCATAAGCCAGATGTTGTGATACATCTCGCTGCTTTGACAGGAATTATAACATGCGAGGAGAACAAGGAGCTTGCGTGGAAGACGAATGTTGAAGGGACAAGATATATTGTGGATGCTCTTGAGGCATATAGAGAAGATGCGAAATTGATATACATGTCAACTCCTTGCGTGTTTTCCGGCAAAATATCGAGTGCACCGTTTGATGAGGATAGCCTTCCTAATCCGCAAAATTTTTATGGCTTGACAAAAGCTTTGGGAGAGACAATCATCCGATTTAGTAGGCTGTTAAACTGGTTTATAATAAGGGCGAATTTCGTGCCAAGAGAAAAGTGGCCACACCCGAGAGCATTTACGGACAGATGGGGGACATATTTATTTGCAGACGACCTTGCGAAGGCAATAAAGGAAGTTGTTGAGAAGGCAAATGGAAAACACGGAATCTTGCATCTTGTTGGCGATAAAAGAATGAGCATGTATGAACTTGCAAAGATAACGACGCCAGATATTAAACCAATGACAATTAAGGACTATAAGGGAGAGTTCTATGCTTACAGAGGGGCAATGCCTCCAGAGTTGACGCAAGATATGAGCTTGGCGACAAAATACTGGCACACATATAAAATTACGGGTGGTTAAATGCCTTTTTCGGAACAGCCAGAAGAGGGGGAAATGCTAATGACTCAAATGATATTGAAAAATTCTAAAAGGAAAATACTTGATGTGGGTGCTGGTGCAGGCAAGTGGGGAAAGATATTGAGTGGCAAGGTGGAACAGATTGATTGTGTTGAAATCTGGAAACCATATATCGAGCAATATAGATTAAAAAAAATTTACAACAGGGTTTACAACATGGATATAATGGATTTTTCAAGCCTTTCATATTACGATGTCGTAATTCTTGGGGATGTGCTGGAGCATCTACATTACAAGGATGCAATAAAGCTGGTTAAGAGACTCAAGAAGTCTGTTGAGGAAACATATCTTACAATTCCTGTTTCACTTTGTATACAAGGAGAATATATGGGAAATCCATATGAGACTCACAGGTATCAGTGGACTCATGAAGAGCTTGAAGAGCTTGGATTTGATTTGATACACAAAGGAGCGAATGCATCTGGCTCGGTAGTAATCGGTACATATGTGATGAGGGGGAAAAATGAATAAATTTAAGGTTTCAGTTGTTGTGCCTGTTTATAACACGAGAAGAAAATATCTTGAGCAATGTGTCAACAGCATTGTCAAGCAAACCTATAAGCCATACGAAATCATAATTGTTGACGATGGCTCCACGAGGGTTCAAACACTGAAAGCTTTGAAGCAAATAGAGAAGAAAGGAGTAGCGTGCGTGATTCATCAAAATAACAGGAAAATAAGCGGGGCTTTGAATACCGGCATAAGAAACATGAAAGGAAACTGGTGGGCTGGATGCTCATCTGATGATGTGTGGTTTCCATACAAGCTCGAAGAGCAGGTCAAGTATGCCAAAAAGCATCCGCATGCAAAAGTGATTTACGCAAACTGGGTTATGATTGACAAGGATGGCTATTTGATAGGCAGGGTTGAAGAACCCGAATTTTTTGACATCAAAGCGCAACAGCTTCACTTAATGTACAGGGGGTATTTTGCGACATGGAGCAATATGCTGGTGCATAAGAGCGTTTTCGAGAAGGTGGGGCTTTTTAACGAGGCATATCCAACTTCTGAAGATTATGAAATGAATGTGAGGATGTCGCAATATTATCTTTTTTACAAAGTTCATAGATATCTTATGATGTACAGGAAACATTCGGAGCAGTTAAGCGAGAGCCAGTGGGGATGGAAAGGAAAGAAAGGTCAGAAATACACACAAAAGGCGATGGAGCTTGCAAGAAAACTTTTTGGGGGAGATGGTCAAAATGAAGGAAATTACAATAGGCATACCATTGTATAATTCAATGCCGACACAGAGCTTTCTGTCAATATTGAAGATGCTTCATAATATGGGCAATAAGTTTAATGTCATTTACACAAGCAATTATCCAATTGAGTCTGCTCGGAATGAGATTGTCAGAAGATTTTTGAAGCGGGATAGCGATTATCTTCTGTTCATAGACTCTGACCAGATATTGCCCGAAAATGTGCTTCAAAGACTAATGGGGCTCGGAGATGTCGTTTCCGGGATTTCGTTCAAAAAGGCATATCCATATTACCCGACAATATACAAAAACGCTGGAGAAAAATTTCAGCCAGTTGTGGATTATCCAAAGAATAAGATTATTGAAGTGGATGCTGTTGGAATGTTCTGCACTCTTGTAAAAAGGGAAGTGTTTGAAAATATGGAACGCCCGTGGTTTGAATTTGGTCAGACAAGCGATGGCGAGCTAATTGGGGAGGATTTAATGTTTTGCAGAAAAGCCAAAGACCTCGGTTTTTCGATAAGGTCTGATACTGGGCTGATAGTTCCGCATGTCGGGGCCATAATAGACGAGAGGGCTTTTCAAAACACAAGGCTGGCTCTGAATGTCATACGCAAAGGCAAATATGCTGAAGTCAAGAAATTTATTGATGGATTGACTGCGGAAGACATTAAAAGAATAACTGACATAAGTGAGGAGTTTTAAATGAAACCGTTAATTGTTACATGGGCAAAAATGCCAGAAACAGTTGGTGGGTGCGAATCAATTTTTCAAGACCTCGCCAACAAGTTGGATGGTAAGCTAATTACATATCCGTTTGGCAATTCGTTTCCATACATCAAAGGTATGCCATCGAACTTCAAGACAATAGAGGAATATAAGTCATGGATATTTGACGATATGCTTCACAAGGAGCTTCTGAAAGAGAAGAAACCTATTATAGCCAACTGTGGCGTTGTCAATATATGGAGAAAACATGACACAAAGATAATAAACATATATAATGATCCCTATGCCCTTGCACAAGAAGTTATGGTTAAGAACAGGAGCAAGTTCATATACAACGACAATTTCATATCTTATATGGCAGATATGCAAAAGGTTTCCGCAAAGGGTGCATACAATATTGCGGTGAGCAATATAGCAAAAGAGGCAATGGAGAAAATTGGAATAAAATGTGACAATGTCATTGAGCACGGGGTTGATGCCACGCTTTTTAAGCCGATGAGTAAAGTCAAGCTGAGAAAAAAATACGGCATAGATGCAAGTGCTAAAGTCGGGATTTTTGTTGGAATTGAGCATCCAATAAAGAACTGGGAGTGCATAAACTGGCTTATAGACAACAAACAAGACATTTATTGGATAATTGTGTTCAAGGAAAATTGGGGCTTGAAGTATATATCCAATGGGCAGATTTTTGTAAAAGTTCCAAGAAAGCAAATGGTCGAACTTTATAATCTTGCGGACTTTGTTATAATGCCGTCATATTTCGAGTCCTTTGGGCTTGTTCCTATAGAAGCCGGGTTGTGCAATGTGCCTGTTGTAGCTTCAAGAACCGGGTGGATTGAGGACAAGGGAATCACAGATTATGGTATTGTTGTGAATGGCTTTAAACCAAAAGCATACTCAAAGGCAATAGACAAGATTTTCGAATATGGATTTAAGCCAAGAAAATATATGAAGAAAAGGTTTGATTTCGAGAAATGGATTAAAAAGTGGAAAAACTTAATGGAGGTGAATACGGATGTTTGAATGCGAATGTTTGAAATGCGGATACAAGCTTAAGACAAACAAGCATTGTATAGACACGAAATGCCCTCGCTGTGGCGGGGAGATGAGAAGGGTTGACAGACCTGGCGGTGGTAGATGAATGAAGAAGGCAGAATACGATGCATTTATGAAATATTTGGCTAAAGAGCTGATTCAGATGGCAGTTGTCAGAAATATGAAAACACTGAAAAAGACAATTAAGAAAAAGGTAATCGAAGACGCCCTGAAAGGCAAAGACAAAAGCATAGTTGTGAATATCTCAATCGACATAGATGATGGGGCTATAAGATTGCTGTATACACAGTTTGAAAAACTATTGGGAGGGGTATTCAATGGTAGTATCGACTAAAAGACATTTTAGGCTTGAGTCAAATGAATATATAGTTACTGCAGAACAGATGCTGGTGATTATCGGGTTTACTATAAGGGAAAAGATGTCACTAATACCGTTACTGCACTTATTAGAACAAAATTGGAGGCGTAAGAATGCAATATCAAGAAGTTAAGTGGAATAAAATAAAAACTAATGACAAAGTTTTATACAAGCATTTTCCATTCAATAGCATAATGGAAGGCGTTATAGAGAAGATTTCTCCATCGAGAAAATATGTTAAAATAGATGGAACATGGTATGAAAGCAAAAAAATAACTATTTTGGAAGTTTTGGAATAAGGAGGTGACTTGGATGCAATATCAAGAAGACAAATATTATACTCCAGAAATAGAAGATATGATACTTGAGAAGCACAATCTCGAATTGGTTAGCAAACAGAGGAAAGAGCTTCTAAAGGAACATAAGCTGAACACCGAAACCGATGTTATTTTATACTGCAAAACAGAGCATGGAAGAAAAAGAAAAGTTGGCATAGAGCTGAAAGAAAGCGATTTGATTAAGGCCATCCATCAGGCAATGGTCAGAAGAGAGTTTTTCAATTACTTTTATGTCGTGATAAACCATTCTGTTGAATACATTGTAGACTGGATACTTGGCGATTATAATCTTCTTTCTGCAATAAAAGTCGGTGGCATCGGAATCATTTCTTATGCTGACAAAATTATGGTCAGACCATCTAAATTTTTTCGATATACTGCAAATTTGAATGACAATATGTTTTGGCGGTGATAATAATGGATATCTTAGAAATATGTTTATATGCATTTTTGGCTTTAGAAATAATAGCTTTGGCTGGAATGCTTTTTGTGGCTATACCTAAAGTAATGTATAATCCAGCATGTGATAATGTTCCAAAACATAGTGAATTGGGATGTAAATGTGATTGCCAGAAAATTGGCTGGGAGTTCTGGGATTATAAACCAGGCGTTGTTTTTCGGCAGCCTGAATGCTGGTGTGCGATAGAAATTTATGGAACAGAAACAAAAAGGATATGGTAACATGTGGGACAAATGGTTTGACGAATTAAAAGAAGATGAAGTAATGATAATGATAGCAATAGCAAGGAAAAAATACAACGAGAAATTAAAGTCGGAAGAAGTGGTGTTCAGGGAGATTGTTACGAAAGAAACATGGGAGAGAAAGTTTAACAAGCTGAAAACTCTTGTTCACCATTACCCAAGCAATGCAAGACCAGAGGATTATAGCATTTATATGACTTATAATCCAAGAAGCTTGAAAAAGGCGTTGTTTCTTCTGCAGGAAAGATTATTGAAATGGCAGTTTGAACTTTACAAAGGAAATATGGAAAATTATTTTTTTCACATCAGGAAACTGCCAAGCGAGTTCATATCGTGCCTTCAAAAGCCGGAGGCAAGGTCAAGAAGGTGGCACTTTCTGATAGATGTTGACGATATGGATAAGATAGGCGAAGTCAGAAGACAAATCAGCGAGCTTGGGCTGAAAGTCAAATACGAGGAACCAAGCAAAAACGGCTTTCACATTCTTGTCGAGCCGTTCAACATACTGAAGTGGAAGCCGATTGAAAATGTGGAAATAAAGAGAGATGGGATATTCCATATCTATCATGTGAGGCGAAACTGTGAATAAACACGACAAAATTCTCGAAAGCGTGGCAGAAGATTTGAAGAGGGATGGCTATAAGGTAATGAAGCATGTCTATTATCCGAGTCCAAAAAAGACGGTAGGCGAAATGGATATTCTTGCATTTAAGGATGGCAGATATTCCTATTGGGAAATCAAGTCAAATATAAGGGGGTTTTATAAGGGCTTGGAACAGTTAGACAGGGCTGGAAAATATTTTCCGCTTAAAGAAAAATATCTTGTTATGGAATCGCAGATTTATTTAATGAAGTAAGAATTGGCGGAGTGGAGTTGGTCTATCGCTTCCAACTCCAGCAAGGTGTCTGTTGCTTCTCGAAGTCGAGTCCCGTCACCCCTGAGATTAGGATTCGACCTACGACAGACATTATATAATTGTATTAATATTATTTAAATACTTTTTGCCAATCGCTTCACGGTTGCCCAGTTATACCTTATGATATTACACTTTCTTTTTTCTCGCAATTTCTGTTTTACAAATTCAATTGTCTTTGGATCTCCCGGGTTACCAGAGCCAAAATCCCCATATTTCTTTTTCAGGTTTTCATATTCTTTTATCGACAGGCTTTTTCCAATTATGCTGGCTGCACCAACTGGAATATCTCTTGTTTCGTTTTCATGGTCTATAACCCACTTAGACCAGTCAAAATGGAAGCCAAGCTTCTCTGCCCTTTCAATAAATTTTTCCCTCGAATAGTCGAAGTTGTTGATTTGAACTTGGGCAATAGGGTATTTTGCCTCAAACTCCCTGACAATTGTGCAGAAGGCGTTACATTCCATATCGTTTAAATTGTATTGTTTGTTCGATTTGCTTATTTCAGGCGCCTTAATGTAAATGGCTTTGTAGTCCTCGACTATGTCCTGAATTACTGGCGTTATTTTCATTATTTTAGAATGAGTTAACAGTTTGCTGTCCCTGACTCCGATGCGTTGCAAGGCCTCAAGCATATTCTCCTTGACGACAACTCCTGTCACGATTAAACTGCCAATCACAGGGCATCGTGTTACATCATCTATTCCAATAATCATTACCATAACCCCATTATATTTGCTACGCCATCCCATAAAAAGACATATGCTCCACAGACGGGGCAGTATTCTGTGCCTTCTGGCAACTCAGTTCCACAGTTCGGACAATACATTAATATCACCTTTTTTTCAATTATACCCCCTCCTCTATGTCGAAAAATTCTTTTAATAAAAATTGCCTACCTTCATTCCAGCCAACTTCATATCTGTTGTTTTCATCAATTTCTTTTCTTTTCTCAATTAACATTTTTAGCCATTTCTGTGCCTCTTTCCTAATTTTTTCAAGGTCTTTGGATGTTACATTTAAATCCTTTAAAGTTTTTAATTTAATTTAAACCACCTCTATATTACTTCCATCTCATAATCATTAATACTCTTCTGATGCCATCTTCCATCAAAAAATAAATGCATCCATACCTGAAATTCATCATTATTGAAGGTGATAGTGACAACAACAGGTAACTCCCAACTCATTCTATTTGGATCAGGAACAAAAACAATTTTTTCTAATGATGGATTTCTTCCATATTCTCCTTTTCTTACTGTTTTCTCCTCTTTTATGAGAACATTCTTACAGCAAAGAACATTCTCAATTTCATCTTTGAGTTCACTTCTATAGTTTTCTAACTCAATTATTAACTCTTTCTTCATTTTAAACCACCTCCATGTCAGTTTTAACATACTGTGCGTTGCACTCTTTAACAAGAAAATCTGCAGTTTGCTTTGTTATGCCATAAGTATTTAGATTCTTTCCGTTACGATAAACAATTACTATGTAAGGGAATATTTGATTGCTGAAAAAGATTGCTTCTCTGACTACTAACTCAAGATTTAATGTTAGTTTTTCCCAACCTGTCGTCTGAGAGAAGATTTCTATCGTGTTTTCGTCAATTCTGTATCCTGTGCCGTTAAATCCATATTTTTCTTTAAGGGCATTTACATAACATTCCAGATGTGCTAATGGATTGCATTCAAAGAGATTTCCACCACTAAACCAAGTTAAAACTCCTTTCGGTTCTTCTTTACCGCAAAAATAACATTTGTCAAATTTTGCTTCCCTAACTTGCTGTTCAATTGGTTTTTTGAATGTCAATTGCATAGCTCAACACCTTTTGCTCTCTTGTTCATCTTCTATTATTTTTGGATTTTTGTAAACATTATCCTTAATGTTACTACCCTTATTTATTTTTCTATATTTTAATCTACACCACTCTGCCCAAGCTACATAAATCCACCAATACCTCTTCATATGCTTATTTAGATACGCAATCACTCTCATTCATACCTCACCTCTCTCTTGTTAATTGCATAACATCACCTTCTTTTAATTTGTTGCTTTAAAAACTTAAGGTCGGATATGTCATTCTTTGCCTTCTGATAGCCAAGTTCAAACGCCTCATAATACAGTTTGCCGTTCAATTTAAGCCATATAATGAATGACAAGAGGCCTGTCGTCAGCAGAATCATTTCTGGTATCATTTCGCCATAGCGATTAAAATCGAAGAGTATCTTTCCAGTTCCATGAAAGTATGCGTTTAATAGTATATAAGTTAATGTAGCTGTGGCTGCTAAAACTGTTACAATTCCGTAAAAACCAAATAGTTTAATGTATTTTGGTTTCATGTCATCACTCAAGTTTTGGTGCTATAACTATGCCTACAAATTTTTTCTTGTTTTTGTCATATTGCCCGAGCATTAATGGGTAATCTTCTGTTATTGCTATATCTATGTAATCGTCTTCAGAGGTTTCTTTGCTTACAGATATTTCTTTGAAATCTTTGAGAATTTTTATGGCTTTCTTTAGAAAATCCAAGCTTACTCTTGTCCTTATTATCCAATTTTCGTCTATCTCTATTGTTCCTAAACCTACAATATGTAAAGGTTCTGTCATTGCATCGGCTGAAATTATTTTTCCATGTCCTAATTTCAATAACTTGTTTCTCAGTTTAAAATTCTCTTCTTCAAGATTTTTTATTTTCTTCTCTAACACTTTAATTTCAGATTCAAGCATCTTTTTTGTTTTTTTCATTTGTATCAACCTCCTTTTTACTTATCAATTCGCCAATTTCTATAAATGTCATTTCAAGGTATGCGACCGTGCCGTCTTCCCTGATTCTGTAGCCCCAGACATCATTGCTGTCTTCATACAGGATAATATCCTGTGGCTCGAGGAACGGGGCTATGAATTTGACAAAATTGTCGGCATCATACCACTTGCGATAGTAGTCATCCCATTCAATCCACCAGTTGCCTTCGCTGTCCTGCGTGATTTTCATATCTTCGAGAAAGTAATGAACAAAGTCAAAGTCATGTTTTTTGCTTTCCAGCAGTTTTTTAACTCCTTGTTTCAATTCTTCAACTTTGTCTTTTTTGACTTTTCCCATCATTTCCAGTGTGCTATACATTCCCATCAAATCGCCTCCACGACATTCTTGACAAAGTTTATGCTTTCATTCAGGTTCCATTCGCCATCCTGTTCCAACCTTTCAAGCATTTTTCTTCCCCAAGATTTGATATATTTTCTCTTCATATCAACCACCCTTAAAATTGTTTTTTGTTGAAATTTTCAATAAGTTTCCTGTGTTCGGATTTGTCAGATGTTGCTATGGCAATCTTGAGTTTCATAAACTCTTTGTCAAGATGCTGGATTCTCCTGTTGTAATGCTTCTCTGCCTCTTTGAAGTTGCTGACCTTAACTTTTATTCTTTTGCTGTTCACGTCATAATAGTCATTTACGATGACAAGACCGTGTTGCTTTGCTTCTGAAATCACGGCAAGGATTTTTCTTTTAATGCTTCTGCATAACTTACTTTTCTTTCTTTCAATGCGTTTCTTTTCCTTGCGAAAATCGTCTGCTATTACGCTCTTTTTTGCGTCATAAACTTCTCTCAACACATCATCTATTCTCATCTAATCGCCTCCATTTGAATTTTTGAGTCCATTTGCTGTTGCATACATTATTAAGAGGTCATCAACCATTTTTTTGGTTTCTTCCACCATAAAGTGCATATCCCGATATTGTTTTGTGGTGTCATTCAATTCGGCATACATTGAGATGTCCATAGAATGTCCAGCATCAAATCCGATTACTACAAACCCGTTTTCACATTCAAAGTATGTTACACCACCGTGGACATTAAGCATCTGAATTTTATCACGATTGTCCCAAGCCCATTTGCCAAGTATCGATTTTTCAGGGATATAGACATACCCACAGAGATGAATGAGTTCCTCGTGTCTGGATACAATATAATATGGGCGTTTAATTACGCATGTAAACCCTCTGTGGCAGAAAATTTTCAAATTCCCTTCTTCTTTTATGATTTTTTCCAATTTTTTCCTATCCATTTTAAACTGCCTCCAGTTTGATAAAAAACCTGTTATTTTCCTTTTCCAAAACCAGTTTTCTGCGACTATTGTTTGCCTCGTCTATAAAGCTCGCAACATCTTGAAAGTTCTGGTCTGGTTTTATTTCTATTCGCATATTGGCATCACCTTTTTTTGTTTTTTTGGCGGCGAGGGGGAAACAAGCATAACCTTTTTATATCCCCTTTTAACGCCTGACTTCGCCATGTGCATATGATACTATGAGACTTTGATACCGTTTCGTTCCATAAGCATCTTCTTGTGCCTGAAGAATGTCGCCCTGCTATGTCCAGTTCTTTGGGTGTATTCCTGAACCGCCTCTTTTATGCTGTTTGTCTTGTCAAGTATTTCCCTGATAATGGCCAAGTCCTCATCTGGCTTAAGGATGGCGTTTGCAAGTTCTTCCCAACTATTTGGCTGTGTCTTGTAAAAGCCAAACAACTTTAACGGCAACCTGAAGTCAACTGGATATGACTCGTCTGTGTTCTCTTTAATGAAGTCGGCAATTTCGATTGGTATGTTCTCTATTTTGCATATTTCATATATGATTTGCATTTTTGTCGGGTAGTCAAAATCCATTTCATAGTAATAAACCCTGGACTTTATGTTGTCGAGTTCTTTCGGCAAATCGTTCAAGCACCATAAGATTTTGGCTTTGAGTTCAAAAGTTTTCGGAATCATTAGCCCTTGCTCATCTGTCAACTTGTCAGATGATGACAGATATGTGATAAACCTTTCTCCAGCAGTATTCCACAACGCCGCCAAAAGAAGCCCCCTGCTCAACTCATTGTCAAACATCTTGGCTATGTCATCGAACAGTATGACCTTCTTATTTCTGTTTTCATAGAGAAATGCAAACAGTTTCAACGGCGTGGTGTATCCACTCAAAACGGCATAGTCTTCATTCAGTTTCCAGCCAAGTTCGTTGAAAATGTCAATCGCCATTCTCGTCTTTCCGATCCCCGTTCCCCCTTTCAGTATCATTCCCGCTATGTCTGTTTGCTTCTCATCTAAAAATGCCTTCAGCATAGAACGTGGCACTTTAAAGTATTCCTGAATCTTGGGCGTGGTTTTTTTCATTTTTTCGATGGCTTCCTGTTGCTTTTTCTGGCTTTCGAGTTCAAATTTCTTGATTTGCTCAAACTCTTCGTGTTCAATAATCTCTTTAGCAACCTTTTTGGACACCTTTTCAAACTCCTCTTCAACAGGAATTATGGACAATTCTTTCAACTTCTCGATAAGCATATTCTTGTTTTCAGAGTAAGACACGCTTCTGTCAATTTCGGCCTCAACATCAAAATTTTGGTTGTCAATTTGTGCCTTTTTATAATACTCATTTACCATTTTCTTCAATTTTTCAATATCCCTTTTGGTAAGCATCTAATCACCCCTTCGCCTTTTTCAAAGCCAATTCAATAAAATCATAAAATGAGTCAAGGTTAAGATACCAAGCAATCAACTCTTCCAAACTTACGGCAATAACTTCGTTGCCGTTCTTGTCATAAAATCCGATAAACTCGGTTTCGTGTGGTTGCCAATATTTAACCAAATCCCAGCCCGTGAATTTGCTTAATATCGGTTTTTTCATACGCTTCCCTCGACTATAATCCATTTAATTTTGCTGAAATCTATCATATATAATATCTTGTTTACTGAAAAAGAACCAACTTTTTGCAGTTCAAAATAAGTTTGCATTTTTTCAACCACTCCACTCCTGTCTGGCACTGCAAATTCAAGCAGAGTTTCATCTATGAAGTAGATTTTTATTGTTTTCATCTGTTCGCCTCCCTTAAATCCTGCATCTTTTCAGACAAAACCTGAAAATAAATCTCCAAACTTTTGTTGTCCATAAAAACTTCAGGTTGCCCCGTCTTAAAGCGTTCAATCCACTCTTCACAATAGGAATGAACATTGTCAGGTTCGTTGGGAAATCGCCTCATAAACCATTCAACAAAAACGAGACTTTCAAAGTTGTGCTTTTTACACAATTTTTCTATTGTTTCTTTTTTCATTAAATCAACCTCCGATTTCACTTATGTGTTCTCATCAAAAAACTTCTATTTGTTTCCTCATTTATCTCGCCTCTTTAATTCAAGTTTATCAAGTTATAGAGGCCTTCAATTTCATTTTTTATTTTTTCCAAGTCCTCTTCAAATTCTCTTTTAACCTGTCTAACAGATTTCTTTTCGTTGAATATCAAATCTGTGATAATTTCTTCAAACTTTCCCATAATTCTCAACTCCGTAAAAAACTGTTGCTTTTAACTCTATTTTTGTAACTTTATTTTTGGCTTTTTTATACCCAAAAATTCGTAGAATCGTATCTATGTCGCTAAATGACGTTATTGTTTTTTCCATTTCCCATTTTTTCCCCATCATACATCACCATATTTCGCATAGAGTTCTGCTCTCATTTCAAGCAACTCTCTCTTCTCATCTTCATTCAACTTTTTTCTCTTTTTCATAACATCGCCTCCGTAACATATTTTTTTTACGCTATATGTTGGCACGTTTCCTTATTTTCATAGTGCTTTCAGGTTATGTAAAGCATTTTTGCTGATGCTTAAAATCGGCAAACTTGCAAAGTCATAGTCCGTGCCTATATTCAGGAATTTCAGCACATCTTCACGTGCCTCTTCCTTCAAGTCATCTAAAAAAATGTGGAGAACCTCATCTGTTGTCTTTATTTCCTCTATTTCAACCATCTGCTCACCACCTTACCTTTTTCTTCAGTTCCTCGAAGGTTTTTTCAATCTCTTCCTGCGTCAAAAACCCAAGCGTTTCGGCTCTTGTTGGGCTTAATGTGAAATCGTCTAACTCCTCTTTCACAACTTCAATTCTGCCGTCAGGCGTGGGCTTCAATAACAGGGCTGTTTCACCTTGTAGATACCAATCTGCTAAACTGTCGTCAATTTTCGCTTCCATTTAATCCCCTCCAAAACATTTTTCCAAATCTTCTTCAAACTGCTCAACTGCAAACTCGTCATCTGGCTTACACCATTTGAGCAAAAATTGTTTAAGTTTTTTTTCGTTTATCATTCAATTCTCACCTCACAAACCTTATGAATTTCGGAAACCTCATAACCCCGTTCTTGCTCAACTCCTGAAACTCGACTTCGACAAATCGGGGCTTATAATCATAAAAGTATTTTTGGCTCTCGGCTCTCGGAACGGTAACCCTGCCAAGTTTGGTTATAAGGTTCAAAACAGGAACAGAAAGGCACAGGTTCTTCTGTGGGCGTGATTTACTCTGCGTGTCGTATCCAAGAATCTCAAGCGTCTCGGTGAAGTGCTTTTTGCATTTAAGCCAATCGTTGCTTCTCTTCTGCACATATTTTGAATCCCTGTTTTTCGCCATAACTCCCTCGTAGCCGTTTTTCAAAAACTGCTCAAAGAGTTTTTGTGGCTCTTCCTCAAACTGCTCTACAACTCCTATGGTTCGGTTCGGAATTATGCTTTTTTCAAGCATTTTTCTCCTTTTCCATAGGGGGTATTGCGTCAAATCCCTGCCGTTAAGTGAGAGAACGTCAAAGGCAACAAATTGGGCAGGATACATCTCGGACATCAGTTTAATTCTCATTCTGTCGGCTACGTGAGTCCTGCTCATAAGAATATCAAACCCCTCGTCAACAACCATCTCGCCGTCAAGAATTATGCTCCTGACATTCGGCTCTAAAATCCTTTCAAACAGTTCAAGGTTAAATTCGGGAAACTGCTCACGGCTCACAACCTGAAACACATTTAAGCGTGAGTTTCGCCTCTTCAAAACAAATTCACCCGTATCCAAATTTACCAAAAACAAATTTCGGCTTCCGTCATACTTCGGCTCAAAGACATAGTTCTCAAGATTCTTCAAGTCCTCGTATGAAATCCTGTTCGCCAACATAGGTTTTTCTATCATTCAAAACACCTTTTTGCAGGGCAGGGAAAGAGGCAGAATTTCGTGTGTTGGGGTGTGATACCTGTGCCTCTTTCTCCTGCCTTTCTGCTATTTTGCAGGGCTGGGTAGGGAGAGAAATCGTTTAGGTGGGTGATGTAAATGAAATCTCAACAACCCTGCCCAACCTTTCTGCTTTTATGGAGTTTGGCTATTTGCTCCAAACCCTTGCTGAATGAGTCCTCAAGTTCCTGTTTCGGCTTCACGGTTACTTTTTTCTTGCCCAAAATGGCTTCAAAGAGTTCCTGTTTGTATGTGTCCTTAATTTCGCCCAAAACCACGTTCTGCGTGTCCTTCTGTATGCTTTCAAGCAAAATTTCTGCGTTCTCAACATCTTTTTCGGATACTGCAATCGGATTAAGTGGCGTTGGCTTTCTCACCTGCTCTGCGTATATCAACTGAAACAATATCAGAAAGTCGCCGAACGGCTCTATGAGTCCCAGGCGTTTTCTTGTCCTCATTATATAGTTAATCAATAGCGACTTTTTGCTCTCCTTCAAGGCCTCTCGCAATATGAAATATCCACGTTCAAATTTCTCCTTCGGTATCAAATAGTAGGTTTTGTCTATGAGATACTTTAACTTGTATGTGTCCTTCTGCTCAAACACCTTCAAAACCCTGCACGACTTGTCCTGTTTGTCCCTGATGGCTTCAATAATCCCTGCGTCAAAAACAATTTTCTTGTCCTTGCTGATTTTAAGTGCCTTCTTCATCTCGGAATACTGAATTTCACGGTTACACGTGGGGCAATATCTCCTGGTTTTAATGTCGTGTCCTTCGGGGCATACGTTTGAAAATGATATGTCGTTGTAATCTGCGAATGTGCTTAAAGACATCGGAAGGTTCAACATTCCAAACTCCAAATTTAATGTGCCTATTGACTTCATATCTTACGCCTCCTTTAAAATTTTGTGTGACGGGCATAGTTCCCTTTTAAAAAAAATAAAAAAGGGGGCTTATGCCTTTCGCCTCGAAATTTCAATTTGCTCGTAAACTATTTTTCGGCATCGGGCAAAGGCCTCTTTAACCTGCTCTTCAAAATCTGCCTGTGCGTCAGGTTCAACCTCTAACTCTATGCTCGGCTTCACGTTTTCAAATTGCCCTGTCCTCTTCGTTGTGGCAAATCCGACAACAAATCTTTTAACTTTCATTTTCACCATCTCCAAAAATGCCCTTCAAAACCTGCCTGTCTCGTTCAATTATCGAAACTACGGCACGGGCATAGGAAACTGCGTTCAACTGTCCCATACCCTTCTGCCGTGCCTCCAAATATGCCGTGTTGAAATTGTCTTCCATTTTCACCATCTCTTAAAAAATTTCGAAATTTCTTTAAATACGGCTTCCTGCTCTTCTCTGGTTTTGCATAAAATTTTGAAATCTCCAAAAACCGTATATGGATAATGCTTATTTTCATTTATCCCTTTGGATATTCCTATCATTTAATCCCCCTTTATGCGTGGGGCTATAATAACAGCAAATTTCAGCCCCGAATTTCTCAAAACAAACTTAATTGGGTAATCATTCCCGATATATATTTCGGCGTCAAAATCCTTTAATCTCTTGAGTTTCAACAGATATTCAATTGATGCTAATGTCCTTATTTTCTCCTGTGAATATGTCTCGCCGATTAAAACTTCGGAGTCCCCGCACTTCAAATATAGTTTTCTGTCCCTGTTCTCTATGGCAACGGCTTCGGTCACGTTGCTAAACGTGTTTACATATTTCAGAAATTCCTTAAAGTCAATTTTTGCCTTTAAAGGCCATGTTAAATTTTTGATGTCGGGTAACTGTTGCTCTTCAATTTCTATGTTTTTGGTTATGTATTTCTGAATCCCGTCATAAAGCGTTGTGCCGCCTTCTGAAATTGTTATATTCACGGTATCCTTGAAATTGTTTAAAAACGGCAGAAATTCTTTTAAGTTCAACCCTATTGTTTTATTGTTGTTTTCAATATCGAAATTCAAAAATGCCTCTCTTAATGCCTTAAAATTAAAATAACAAATCTGGGCGTAGTCAATACTTTTAATTTCAATAAAATTTTTGTTTAATCTTAAATTCACTTCATCTTTTAATGCTGAAATTGTTTTTAGCGTGTTTTTAAAATCTTTCAATTCTTTTTTAGTCAGCGTTACATATTCAAATCTATTCATATACCCACCTTTTATTTTTTTTTTTTTTTTTTTTTTTTTATTTCGGTTCGGCTCGGTTATCCACGTCTCATATAACCGTGTTCTCTCTCTTTTTTTATGCGGTTCGGCATATCAACAACCTTATGGCTCTTTATGGTGGCCACCATATCGGTTCTTTAAGGTTCGGTTCGTGCCGTTGGTTAAAATGCCAAAATCGGCAAAAACATTATAGTAATTGGTAACCGTTGCTTAATGAGTAATTTTTATAATGCTCAAATTCTGAACCCAATAAGTCGCTTAACAAATATTCAAAACTATATAAAACTTGAAATATTCTATCAGAACCATATAACCCACCACAATAAATGTTTCTGAAAATTAAAGATGCGTTTTCATTTTCAATATAAATATTAATCCTGTTAATGACTTTATACCTGTCAAAACCCTGTATAGTTACTCTAACTGTGCTTTTAACGTTGTTGGTTTTGACAAATTCGGCAAAACTTTTTAATGCCTTTAACTGTTCGGCGTCAAAATCTTTTTTTTCTATGCCGAATGTTCGATTATTCGGCTTTTTATTTAGATATATTTCTATCATTTACACCACCCTTTAAAAGTTTTCTTAATCTTTTAATATATATATTGTTTAATGGATTTGAATCTTGGTTTCTTATTGTGTTTTGTATTTGTTGTTTCATATATGTTTTAATGTATTAATTGATATATATATTTATGTATAGTGGAATATATATACTGAAGCATACAAAACTTTATATATGCTGATGTGTATTTATTGTTTTGGGTGATGTAATGAAGATAAACAACGAATACATAGAAAAACTATATGAAGACGGGCAAATAACCTATATGGAAAAAGAAATTTTACTTAACGTAAACAACAATAAAAAATTTTGGTTGGGGTTGGTGTAAATGGCTAAATTTCAATTTGTGAGAAGTAGATATACGGGAGAGATTTTTATTGATTTACAAAACACATATATAAGAGTTGCTGACGGGCGGGAGTTTTTGCCTGTTCATTTTGAAAATGGGGAGTTGGAAAGATACAATTATATAGTAAAAAAGGTGGTGTGAATGGATAAAAATAAAGTTTTGGTAAATGTAGAAGGCCGTAAAAAACCTATATGGCTTGAAGTCGTGGACATAAAGAGAGTTGGGATATTGGAGAAACTGAAGACAATAATAAGGGGGGCCTGGAACACATAAAAAAAGCGTGTGTGGGGGCGTGTTGTAATTTGTGTGTGGGGGTATACTGCAAGATGCAAGATGCACACAGTAATTAAGGATACTGCAAGATGCAAGATGCACACTGCACACAATAAGGTAATGCGTCAGAATTTTGTTAATCGGCTGTAAAGGTTTTGTGTGGCGTGTCCTATTATGTTAATTGTGTGGGGGTGTGTCATAAAAAAGGGTGTCCATAAATGAAGTTAACAGAAATAAATAACACGTTGTATTTAGAGACAAAAGCACACAAACTTAATTTTAGTGTTTTTGTCGGCTCGTATATGTCTTATGCGGTCATCTCTGATTTTGTGTCTCAATATAAAAACTCTCTTGGTGAGTTTTGGGCTTTTGTCGGCTCACTTCTGTTTATTTATTCTTTTATAACTTTATGGTGGTGTTGCAGATGGATAAAAAAGAATTAATGAAAATGGCACGTGGCCTGTTCGGTGTGTCGGGCTTCTCTGAAGATTTTTTTAAGAAGTTTGACATAAAGAGAGAACAGACCAAAACACAGGCAGAAGCAAGGCAAAGGGTGGCAGAATATAAGAAGCGTGGCTACGTGGCCACATATAAGCGTTTTGACTTCGTGGATTTGGCACGTGAAAGCATCTATGAAGTCGTGGCCATTCGGGAAAAGGTGTAGTGGAAAATATATATTCGAATATACAGGTTTTGATGGCATAATGGAATATATATATTCCATAACATAAAATCCCGCATGGCCACCAACAAGGCCACCAGGCCACAGGCACACAGGAATATAACGGTGTTATGGCGTGGCACAATATAACGGTGTTATAGGCGGGGGTGTCTTTAAATGGCGTGTGGGCTTAACCTGTGGGGTGGAAAATATAGGTTTCAAAATATGGTTTTCAATATATGGTTTTAAAAATATGGTTTAGAGAATATAATATATTGCGGGATATATGTTTTTTAGTATACAAAAGTATTTATATACATGATGCCAATAATAAAGCGGGTGATGTATAATGAAAATAACAAAAAAACAAATTAGTGAAGCACTAAAAAAGAATTTAGATGAAACCAATTTAGGCCAGGAAGTGTATTTTAAGGCACACGAGAAACATAAAATTGTTTATCATGGCATGGGATATGGCATGGATTGGGAATGTGTCGATTGCGGGATATGGTGGTAAGGCCGTTTTTAAGGTGATGGAATGAAATGTAAAAATTGCGGAAGAGAATTAAAAAGAACAACAAAAAACGGACATAAAAGTGTTAATATATATTGGATTAATAAAGGTTTTTGTAATCAAATTTGTGGTATTGAATACTATATCAAAAATAAGTAACATAATATATATACTGAAGTATACAAAAGTATTTATATACATGATGCCAATAATAAAGTGGGTGATGTATAATGAAAATAACAATGTATCTTACAAATAAATTGATTGGAGGATATTTTTTGAAGATAGATACAGACCATTCAGAAGCGGGGGACTTTATACCTGCACGGGAAATAATCAGAATGGCCAAACAGCATAAAGTAAAAATTCACCTTGCGGGTAACTATTGGGAACAATACAATAAAAAAGGTTGGGGCGAAACTGTTTCACCTGAAGAGGCCGAAAAACTGATAGGTAGATAAACCCACCACCACATTTTTTATTATTTTGTAGTGGTGAACCAAAAGGAAAAAATCCGAAAAAATTCCGAGAGATTTTTTTATAAGGGCGGGTTGTCACCTCATAATCCGGAGGGTAAAATTTTTGCATAAAGCTTTTTTACTTCTAATTACCGCTGCATCCCGCACCTTACAATGCTTATAAGCCACCGCATTTTATAACATATACTGAGCTACAGCCCGCAGGGGATTCTCATTTGTCTGCTGGTGGGAGGATTAGCTGGTGGCAGATTCAC
>Ga0209834_10000106_pt1 | contig 47701 bp, 46 predicted proteins | sample Mar14236cmmetaG_FD_184134 | JGI IMG/M metagenome (GOLD analysis project Ga0209834, IMG submission 184134) | Marine hydrothermal vent microbial communities from Guaymas Basin, Gulf of California to study Microbial Dark Matter (Phase II) - Marker... ... | reverse complement strand
GTACTAAATAGTACAAAAAGATGTCTTGCGCTGTGTAACACAGGCTGTACTATCGGTTATCCGTGAAGGATTCACCGAATACTTCGAAAACAGATTTACCTTTACCGGGTTACATAGTTTCCTGTAAATCGTTTTCATAATAATGCTAACTTAGTTTACTGCTCTAAAGGAGGGTTGAAAATGCCGAAGAATTTTGTTGTGATTGACGAAGAACGTTGTAAGGGCTGCGGACTGTGCATAAGCGTCTGCCCCAAGAAAGTGCTGGACTTTGCAGATCACTTTAACAGCAAAGGTTACCATCCCGCTACTCAGGTGGACAAAGAAAACTGTATTGGTTGCGGTTTTTGTTATATGATGTGCCCGGACACGGCGATAACTGTCTACCGTGAAAACGTCGAAGTAAAAGGATGAAGGGGGAAGAAATATGGCTGAAAAGGTAATGGTAAAAGGGAATGAAGCTATGGGCGAAGCCGCTGTAAGAGCGGGTTGCAGGCTCTATTTCGGATATCCAATCACACCGCAATCAGAACTCACTGAATACATGTCCAGAAGGCTTCCAGAAGTCGAAGGAACTTTTCTTCAATCCGAAAGTGAAGTCGCCGCTGTTAACATGATCTATGGTGCAGCCAGCACGGGTACCAGAGTGATGACTTCAACTTCAAGCCCGGGCTTTAGTCTTATGCAAGAAGGGATTTCTTACATAGCAGGTGCGGAATTACCAAGTGTATTTATCAACGTTGTACGAGGCGGCCCTGGATTGGGAGATATTCAGCCAGCACAGAGCGATTATTTTCAGGGAACAAAAGGCGGAGGCCATGGGGATTACCATTTAATCGTCCTTGCCCCGAGTTCCGTTCAGGAAGCAGTAGATCTGGTCCAACTGGCATTTGACCTGGCCGATAAGTATAGGAACCCTGTCCTTGTTCTTGCTGATGGGATGCTCGGACAGATGATGGAACCGGTGGAATTTCCGGAGTTCAGGGATTTAAACACCCTGCCAGATCATAGTTCCTGGGCAATGCAGGGTTGTGAAGGCAGAGAACCGCATAAGATAACCTCCTTCGATATTGATCCGATAAATCTGGAAAAAATGAATCTGGGATATCAAAAGAAATACAGAGAAATAGAAGCGAACGAGGTAAGATATGAAACCGAAATGATTGAAGATGCCGAATACCTTCTTGTTGGATATGGCACAATGGCGCGGATTCTTGGCACCGTTGTTAAGATGGCGCGGAACGAAGGCATCAAAGTTGGTCTTTTCAGGCCGATAACATTATGGCCCTTTCCATATAAAGAATTAGAATCTGCCGCTGAAGGGAAAAAGGCGCTCCTTACCGTTGAGATGTCCATGGGCCAGATGGTTGAAGATGTAAGATTGGCTATAAACGGAAAGATGCATGTTGATTTTTATGGACGAACTGGCGGTGTTGTCCCCACCCCTGAAGAAGTATTGCGGGAATTAAAAAAGATCGTTGAGAGGAGTGAATGAGATGGCGGCCAAGGCGATATTCAAAAAACCCCAGTCTCTTTCTGATAAGGAATTCACGTACTGCCCCGGGTGTCATCACGGAATTGTCCACAGGCTGGTTGCGGAAGTCATAGATGAACTTGGCATACAGGGTAAAACATTGATGGTAGCACCGGTAGGTTGTTCTGTTTTTGCATACACTTTCTTTGACGTTGATGGAACTGTTGCTGCCCATGGACGAGCCCCAGCAGTGGCCACCGGCATGAAGCGGGCAATGCCCGATAAAGTGGTTTTCACCTACCAGGGTGATGGAGATCTGGCCGCAATTGGAACCGCTGAAATAATCCACGCCGCCAATCGCGGGGAAAAGATCACGACGATTTTCATAAACAACGCCATATATGGGATGACAGGCGGGCAGATGGCTCCGACCACACTCTTAGGTATGAAAACAACAACATCACCCTATGGCAGAGAGGTGGACAGAGAAGGTTATCCAATACACGTCAGCGAGGTTTTGAAGGAGCTTTCAGGAGTAGCATACCTTGAGAGGGTAGCTGTCAGTTCACCAGCTGAAGTTAGAAAGGCCAAACAGGCTATAAAAAAGGCTTTTATGACCCAAATCAAGGGGCTTGGTTTTTCACTGGTCGAAGTTCTTTCAACCTGTCCAACCAACTGGGGACTCAGTCCAATCGAAGCCATTAACTGGCTAAACGAAAACATGAAAAAAGAGTATCCACTTGGTGTCTTCGTTGATAAGGTAGGTGAACTGAAATGAGCGAAAACATCTTGATAGCCGCTGGCTTTGGCGGACAGGGTGTAATGCTTCTCGGCCAGATACTGGCAACCGCAGCTATGTACGACAACAAACACAGCACCTGGCTCCCTTCATATGGTCCTGAAATGCGCGGTGGAACAGCCAACTGTACAGTTGTAATAAGTGACGAACTCATTGGTTCTCCCGTTACTGATTCTCCGGGAGAACTCATCATAATGAATATACCCTCGTTGTTGAAATTTGAACCAGCATTGAAGGAAGACGGGTTATTGATCCTCAATACATCTGTTGTGGATAGAGCACCTCAGAGAAAAGACGTTGAAGTCGTCAAAATAGATGCCAACAAGATAGCGGAAGAAATTGGCAATACAAAGATCTCAAACATGGTCATGCTTGGAGCCTATCTTGAAAAAACCGGCGCGGTAACCGTTGAAAGCGTAGAAAAAGCCCTCAGAAAGAAACTAACGGGGAAGAAAGCTGCACTCATTGAACTAAATCTAAAAGCCATTGAAGCCGGTATGAAATTAGCCAGAAAATAAAGCAACCAAAAAAGGGAGAGCTTGGCTCTCCTTTTTTTATTTATCCATCGCCTTTTCTATCTCTTTTTGAAAATTCAGCAAAATCTCAGGTTCCTCATAGAAAGTCCAAATGTTATCAGAAGTTTTCAAAACTAAAAAATAATCCAGATGTTTGGGTTTGCCAATGCTTTTTATATTTCTAATGGGGATGAATAGGTCCCTCATTCTAGGCAAGTAAGGCGTGACATCAGAAATCACCTGGTGAACGGCTACCTCTTTCAGCTCTTTCAGCGATATAGACATTAGCGTTTCGCCTTCATAGGGCAATCTCAAACTGAAGTATAATTTCTCTCCCGTGATAATCGCGTGTGTAGAGCTCATCTGAAGCTTTTCCAGTTTGGATATTCTCCCATAGGTAAACATGAGCGTCTTGACCTTACGCCTGTTTTTACGGCCTTTCAAATTGACTTTTCTTATGAGTTTCTCGCGGGGCATTTCATCCATGAGCCCGAGAAAAATTGTTATGGTCGCAACAACCGTTCCAAAAAGATGGCCGATTTTTCCAATATTCAAAAATAACGCCACAGCTTCAAGGATCATGGGGAAAATGGTCATGAGAATTAGCACCCAATATTCATAGCGCTTCCTCGTGATCACCATCAAGATCATACATCCCTCAATGACGAAAAAATAGAGAAGCGGGTTCAAAAGCATTCTTGCTAAAATAGCCACAAATAGTATGATGAGCGCAGCCATAAAATCACCACTTTCATTTTCCAACGCAAAAATTCTTGAATATTGTGTCCAGCAAATCTTCCTGGAGGTGCTTCCCCGTAAGTTCATCCAAAATTTTGATCGTTTGGTGAAGTAAAGAGGATATGATATCCATTGTAACACCACCTGCCAGAGCCTCCAGGGTTTCATTGAGATAATCAAGGGCCCTATTGCTAAGAGCCTTTTGCCTTTCCGTGATAAACAACTCGCCTTCATAAGGGTTCGATAGATCAGCCGTTTTCTCAAGCATCTTTTTTTCTAGGTCTCTCAATGATTCTCCAGAATTGGCGCTTATACATAATTCAACAGCTTCATGACATTTCGCTAGATCCAGTTTGTTGCCCAACAGAACGTATCTTTTCAATCTGGGCTTGATCGATTCAAATAGCTTTAGGTCCTGCTCAGGATCGGTCAAATCAACCATGAAAATCACCAGATCGGCTTGCTCGATTTCTTGTTTACTCCTATTTATCCCCAATTTTTCAATGGGGTTATCTGATTTTCTTATCCCGGCCGTATCGATTATCCTGAAATACGTACCATCGATGCTAAGTGCTTCTTCAATGGTATCTCTGGTTGTACCGGGGATATCGGTAACAATTGCCCTGTCTTTTCGAAGCAACGCGTTCAAAAGAGTTGATTTGCCAACATTTGGCCTGCCGGCTATCACAGTTCTTATCCCTTCAGTGAGGGCTATCCCGTTTTCTCCGTGTGCTACCAATTCCTCAAGGAGCCTTTTTACCTCCATGAGCAAACTATAAACTGCTTCGGTTGAAGCTTCTACTTCGCCGGGATAGTTTAGCTCTACTTCCACTTCAGCCATGGCTTTGATTAAAAGTTGCCTTATGGCTTCAATACTATGCCCAAGCTTTCCCTGATAGATAAACGATGCAGCTTCATGGGCTTTTCGCGTTTTTGCATTGATGAGGACTTCTATTGATTCAGCTTTCAACAAGTCCATTTTACCGTTCATCACGGCCCTTTTTGTGAATTCCCCGGGCATAGCTTCTCTGAACCCTGCTTTGAAAAGCGTCTCTATGATGAGCTTGAGAACCATAGGGCTCCCGTGTGAAATGAACTCAACCATGTCCTCGCCGGTATATGACCTGGGCGCTTTGTAGAATACCACTGTAAGCTCGTCTATCAGCTCGTCCCCAACAGTGAATTCAGTCAAGTAAAGCCTCCAGGGTTCTATCTTATTCTTATTCAGCTTTAAAAAAGGCATAACCCTTTCCAATACGTTCATCCCGGAACATCTTATAACGGCGAGAGCTGAGAAGCCTCTTGGTGTTGCAACGGCACAAATAGGGTCAAAAATCATCTTTTCCATCTCCCGATAGTAACTTGCGTAGTGTTTTCATGACAGAGTTTGGTTCAATACCATATATGAAAACCGAAGATTCCCTTTCGTTGTATATGAGTTTTAATCGACCCGGGTTCAGTGTTTCAAATCCTCTGGTGTCTTTAAATTCAAGCCTTATGAATTCCGAGTTTCTGTCGTAATCTATGAGCCTTATACCCATGCTGTGGGCAAACAGCCTTATTCTCGCAACTTCAAAAAGCGACTTTACTTCTTTTTTTGGTGGACCAAACCTATCGCTGAGTTCTTCATATAGTTCCCTCAGTTCCGCCACACTTCTGGATGTGGCAATTCTTCGGTATATCTTCAAACGTTCTATGGAATCTTCTACATAGGAATCTGGAATTACCATATCATAATATATCCCTTTTATTTCTGTGTCAATGGTTTCCTCCACTTCAGGCTTTTCGGGGAATTTTCCCAGGATCTCTCTTGCGGCTTTCTCCAGCATCTCATGATAAAGATAAAGCCCAATAGAGGAGATATTCCCCGACTGTTCGCTTCCCAGCAAGGCTCCTATGCCTCTTATCTCCATATCTCTCATTGCGAGCCTCAATCCACTTCCAGGACCCGAAAATTCCTTCAGTGCTTTCAATCTTTCTTTGGATTGAGCTGAGAAATTCTTAATATCATAGAGAAAATACGAGAAAGCCCTTCTGTTGCTTCTGCCAACACGACCACGAAGTTGATATAGCTGCGCGAGGCCATACCTTTGTGAATCGTCTACTATCAAGGTGTTGGCTCTTGGAATGTCTACCCCGCTCTCTATTATCGTTGTACAAAGAAGCATATCGAGGTTGCCACTGTAGAAATCGCCTATTACCTTTTCGAATTGCCTTTTGCCCATTTGTCCATGGGCCATTCCAATGGATACCTCCGGGAGCAATTTCTTCAAGTCCTCAAAAAGATCCGCTAATTCCTGAACCCTGTTGTGAACGTAGATCACCTGGCCACCTCGGTTTATCTCCCGCAACACAGCCGTTCTTATCAGCTTTTCATTCTTTGGCCCAACGTAAGTCTCCGCCCCTACCCTACCAACCGGTGGAGTCGCAATAATCGATAGTTCTCTAAGACCAGATAACGCCATATAGAGAGTTCTGGGGATAGGTGTAGCACTCATAGAAAGCACGTTTACTTTCAACCTCAACTTCTTGAAGTGCTCCTTCTGCATCACCCCGAAGAGCTGTTCTTCGTCTATTATCACCAAGCCAAGATCGTAAAATCGAACAGAATTTGACAGAAGACTGTGAGTGCCAACAACCACATCTATCGTGCCCTTTTTCAAGGACTTAAGCAGGTGTTCACGCTCTTTTCCGGTGGTGTAACGATCCAACAACTTAACCGAAACCCCCAGAGGTGAGAGCCTGGAATTGAAGCTCTCAAAATGCTGTCTGGCTAATACAGTAGTTGGAACAAGTACCGCAACTTGCTTCCCGGATGCCACTGCCCTAAAAGCCGCACGAATCGCCACTTCTGTCTTTCCAAACCCCGCATCTCCACTTACAAGGCGATCCATCGGCTTAGTTTGAGCAAGGTCATTGAGAACCTCTTCAATGGCTCTGAGCTGATCCTCCGTTTCAACATGTGGGAAGCTGTCTTTGAGCTTTTCTTCCAATTCTGGGTCACCACTGAGGACTATACCACTGGTATTTTCTCTTGCAGCGTACAGGGTAGCAAGTTCTTTGATTCGCCTCCTGATTTCTTTTTCCACCTGCTTTTTCTGTCTAGACCAGCGCTGCCCCTTTAATGAATTCAGCTGAATACCCTCTTCTTGGCCCACATACTTATGAACCCTGTCAACACGTTCTACTGGTACATACAGTTTTGTCCCTTCTCTGTATTCCAGCGTTAAATACTCACGCGTTCCCAAAGAGGACGAAATGGTTTTAACCCCTAGATAGCGTCCTATCCCATAATCTTTGTGAACCACAAGATCCCCTGTCCCCAGCTCGGTCCAATCAATAAGGGGAGTGCTCGGTATGAATTCGCGCTTCTTCTTTCGTCTTTCGGGAAGAACGGTTTCGCTCTCCTCAGCAGTGGATTTTTCCCAATCCAAAAAGTTGGGTTCCCGATTATCAAGGATGGTGTAATCGTGCAGTTTGAAAAAATATTCAGGGGTTAATCCAGCAAATCTCTTGTATAAAAACTTCTCAACTGGCTTTTCTTCAAGCATTTCCAGGACTTCCCTTTCAAGCCTTGAAAATTCATCAACCGCTTTATCGGGTTCTATGAAGATGAACGCAGTCTCTTTTGGCAAATAATCCGCAAGAATACTCTGAGATTTGTAGAACATACCGGATATCGTGTCGAGGTTGCAACTATCGTCGAGCTTAAAGGTGGCTTTCGCACCCATCTGCTTTTCCGCATAGGAAACCCTATCCATCGCTAATTTCAAATGCTCTTCCAATGTTAGGGCTTCGGCTCCAGGAACGAATTCGAAACTATCCAACCGTTCGATACTTCGTTGGGTTCCGGGATCAAACCGCCTGATAGATTCGATTTTATTGTCAAAGGTCTCTATTCTAACCGGATTATCATCACCAGGAACAAAAATGTCAATTATTCCGCCTTTAATGGAAAACTGGGCAGGTTCAGTTACGCTAAAAACCCTCTCGTAACCAAAAGCCTTTAGAATGGAGGTGTTCAATTTGAACTCCTTACCCGGGCTCAGTAAAAACAGACTCTTTCTGAAGAGATCTGGGGGCATTGTTTTTCTCAGGAAAGAGTGCATAGTAGTGGCAATAGTGGGTTCCTCTCCCTTTATAAGTTTTCTTAAAAGCCTGAGCCTGGTGCTTCTCACTGTATAAGAAGTGTTGATCTCTTCAAAAGGGAAAACATCATGAGATGGAAAGGGATCAACAGAAATCCCTTCCGAGAATCTCTCCAGCATTCGGATGAGCATTTTTTCAGTCGGCAAAATAATCACTGCAGGTTTTTCCAGCTTTCCTATATTTACGCCCAACCAATTTATGGGATCTTTTGTGTATATCAATTTTTTTGGCATGTTTTTCTCCTCACTTGTACCTTCGAATTTTATCATCCTTTTTAGAAAAAACAATCTCCATTTTCTTAAAATGACAGCATAAACATCGAGTGGTATAATATGTTTGCCGGGGGAGCCTTTTCGGCTGAGAGTGCGTACGGCGCAGACCCCTTGAACCTGATCCGGGTAATACCGGCGAAGGAAGGCTGAGGTTGCGCCGTCCCTTGGACGGTTTTTTTTTGGAGGTGTTGATTATGAAAAGGCTTTTTGTTATGCTGTTTCTCGTCTTTTCCCTTTGCCTATTGGCGGAGGAATTGATTGTTTATACTTACGACAGTCTTCTCCCCTTTGCAAGGGAAGCTTTTCCGATCTTTGAAAAGGAAACAGGAGTACAAGTGCAGGTTAAAACCTTTGGAGATGCTGGGGCATTGCTGGCAAAGCTGATCTCCGAAAAGGGAAAAGCAGATGTAGATGTTGTAATTGGAATCGATAATCTTCTGGCCAAAAGAGCTTTTGACGAAGATCTCTTCATCAGTTATCTTCCAGACAACGCCCGATTGATTCGTGATTTAAACCTTATTTTTGACCCTTTGTGGAGACTCACACCCTATGACTACGGTGCCATTGCCTTTATTTACGACAAGAAAGAACTTGGCACGCTCTCACTTTCTTCCATGGATGAACTCACAGCCAAAGCTTTTAAGAAGAACATCATCATTGAGGACCCAAGAACTTCAAGTACAGGGCTGGCATTTCTGATGTGGACCTATGCGCTGTATGGCGATAATTTCCTTGATTTCTGGAAGAGCTTTAAGAATTCTGTGTTGACAATTTCCCTGGGGTGGGATGACGCCTTTGAAAAGTTCGAAGCTGGCGAAGCCCCAATGATGGTGAGTTATGCTACCGATGGAGCTTATTCATACGAATATTACGGTGAAGTTTCTTATGGCACCTTGATCCCTGGGAACAAGGGGTATGTACAGATAGAGGGTGCTGGTATTGTTAAATGGAGCAACAAGAAAGAGCTAGCGAAGAAATTCATCGATTTTCTCATCTCTCCTGAAGCTCAGGAACACATTCCGTTAAATCAATGGATGTTTCCTGTCGTAGAGGTTCAAATGCCCAAGTCTTTTGAGTATGCGCTTGTTCCCAAAGAGATTGTAACGGTCAAAGATGTGGATATAGAAAAGATAATTCATTTGTGGGAAAGTGTCATCTATTGATGCGACGTTCTACACTGGCCTTTTATCTGGCCCTTTTGTTTTTGAGCATTTTCGTTGTTTTACCACTTATAATAGCCTTTGGCACAGGTGATCTCGATACATTCATTGATGTCCTGAAGACTCCCTCGGTCTTGAGCATTTTAAGGTTTACATTGTTGCAGGCTGTTATAAGCACTTTTCTGGCATTCGCGGCAGGTTTGCCTGCCGCATATTATTACTCAAGGCACAACGATGGCCTGAGCTCACTTTTGTATTACACCACCTACATTCCCTTCTTCTTACCGGGGATTTCAATGGTTGTGGGTTTTCTGGTGTTGTTGGGGAGATATGGCTTAATAAATAATTTCATAGCCGCAGTTGGCTTGGAGCGCCAGCAGTTTTTATACAGCTTTGGCGCAATTTTACTTGGACACACCTTCTACAATTCGCCCATCACTCTGAGGATTGTGGGAAATGCACTCAAAAACCTTCCCGCAGAAATAATTGAAGCCGGTAGAGTCGATGGGAGTTCAAGGCTCAGGCTCTTTTGGTCTTTGGAATTACCACTAATAGTACCGGCAATTTTGAGTTCACTGATCCTAACCTTTTCTTATTGTTTCACATCCTTTGCCGTGGTGCTTATACTCGGGGGTTCGCAATATGCAACCTTGGAAGTTGCCATCTACATGTATCTAAAACTACTGGCTAGACCAGAAATTGCCATGGGTTTAGCTCTAGTTCAGTTCGTTTTCATTTTTGCTTTCGGTCTTTTCGGAACATTTTTTGAATCCAGGATATCACTACCGACTGGAAGCAGAATGAGTTACAAGAAAAGCTGGTTTTTCCTGGTCGCATTACTCTATTTGATTTTCGAATGGCTTCCAGTCTTCAGCGGTGTGTTTGGTTCAGTTTACGATTTTAGAAGATCGACTTTTTTCTTCGACAAGATCAGCAGCCTGTTCAGCTTTGAGCAGCTGGAAATCCTTGGCACTTCCATTCTGGCTACTATTTTTCGCTCTCTGATTTTGTCTTTAGTTGCGGCGTTTGTGGCAACGACAATTTCTTTTATCATCAGCTGGAGCGCCCAAAACTCAAAATTCGAAAATATCTCAATCAGGTTGACTTCCCTTGTGTGCATTTCCATCACCCCGGCTATCCTCGCACTGGGATACATTATTGCTTACAAGGCTCTTCCGCCGCAGTTTAGCATGGTACTGCTGTACACAGTGGTGTCTTTTCCAGTGGTAATAAATCTTTTTCATGCTGAAATGGCGTCTTTCGATTCTGCCATTGTTGAAGCGGCAAAAATCGATGGGGCCAGATTCTGGCAGATACTTAGATATATTGTGGTGCCTGTTCTAAAACCCGCAATTGTTACGGGTTTTGCCATTACTTTTGCCATCGCCATGGGTGAATTCAGCGGATCGCTTATTCTCGGTGGTGATAAAGCTCCTACAATGACTGTGGCTATCTATCGGATGCTCTCAAGCAAACATATACCAGAAGCGAGACTGTTGAGCTCGCTTCTGGTTATCATAGTGCTGATCGTGATTTATGCCATTAATCGTTTGTCAATGGGTTTCAGAAGAAAGATATAAAGCGCAGCAAGCTTTCACAGGGCATTCATCACACATGGGATTCCTGGGTTTGCAAAGCCTTCTCCCAAATTCTACCATGGATCCGTTTATTGGCCCCCACAGCTTCTCATTCAGGATATTCATCAGTTCTCGTTCTGTATCTTCTGGAGAGGAGGTTTTCACCCAGCCAAGTCTGTTACTGATTCGATGCACGTGTGTATCAACAGCCAGAGCGGGAATGCCAAATGAAATATTCAGCACGATATTGGCTGTTTTTCGACCAACACCGGGAAGATCAAGAAGCTTGTGAAGCTCCGAGGGGACCTTCCCCTGATAACGTTCCAGGAGCTGTTTTGCCACCATGATAATGCGCTCCGCCTTTTGCCTGTACATGCCAGCAGGGCGGATGAGCTCGTAAAGTTCCTCAGGATCGGCTTTTGCAATAGACATCGGGTCTTTGTATCTGGCAAACAACCTTCTTGAAGCCTCATCGGTGTTTTCGTCTCGGGTTCTTTGGCTGAGTATGGTACTCACCAAAACTTTGAAAGGATCCTTTTCATTGTGCTTTCTTGGAAAAGCTTCGATTATTTTTCGTGCTATTTCATTTGGTTCACAATGTTTCATCTGGCATCTCCAAAAAAGCTTTATAAGCTCTGTAGGTTTCATAAAGATCGGCTTTCGAAGCTATTTCAAAGGGAGAATGCATCCCTAAAAGTGCAGGTCCAGCATCCAGTACATTCATACCCTTTTCTGCGAAGAATTTGGCTACTGTTCCCCCACCTCCGCGATCTACTTCACCGAGAATTCCTGTTTGCCAGTTCACCGAGGCACCGTTGAGAATTTTCCTGATCTTTGCCACAAACTCAGCTGAAGCCTCGCTTGTTCCACCTTTTCCTCCGCGACCAGTGTATTTTGTGAGAACTATACCATGTCCTAACCGTGGGGCGTTATCTGGATCGTGTGCATCCTCAAACATGGGATTGATGGCCGCGGCAACATCACCCGATAGCATGCTGGATTGCTCAACAGCCATCAAAGAACTCTCCCAGGGGTCATCTAACGATAGAAGGCGCGCTATGCGCAAAATGGCATTCATCCAGAAATAGCTCTTTGCTCCTGTGTTGCCATCGCTTCCAATTTCTTCCTTGTCAAGCAATAACACTCCGGCGGGTTTTGCCAGGTCTTTCGCATCTATCAAGGCGGTAATAGCCGTGTAAGCACATATTCGGTCATCGTGACCGTATGCACCAAGCATAGAGCGATCTATTCCTATTTCCCTGGGTTGAATTGCGGGAACGAGTTGAAGGTCAGCACTGAAAAGATCCTCTTCCTTCAGTCCATACTTTTCATGAATAGATTTCAAGAACGTGTATTTAACGGGATCTTTCTGATCATCTGCCTTATAGGGAATTGAAGCGGCAAGGGCGTTTAGGTCTTTTCCTTTGAAAACTTCTCGAAAATCACCTTTTCGGTTATCCAGATGAGGAAGCAAGTCGCTTATCACAAAAACGGGATCTCCAGGTGCATTACCGATGTTAATGTTTACTTTATCACCGTTTTCCAGCACAACTGTTCCAACGAGTGCAAGGGGGATATTCAGCCATTGATACTTCTTTATCCCGCCGTAATAATGTGTCTTGAGAAAGGCGAGCCCGGATTTTTCCTTTAGCGGTTTGGGCTTTAAGTCAAGCCTTGGCGAATCGATATGGGCTGCGACCATATTCAAGCCTTTTCTGAAGTTGCCGGCTATTTTAAAAGCCAACAGGGCTTTTCCGGATTTTACAAGATAAACCTTGTCACCGGTTTTGATATTTTCTTTTGCCGTCTCGTAATACTCCAGTGGTCTAAAGCCCGCTTTTTTCAGGAGTTCCACGGTTTCTTCCACCGCTAAACGCTCAGTAAGCGATTTTGTAATATAGTCCAGGTAGCCCCTTGAATAGGAATCAATGGTGTTGATGTCTCTCTTTTCCCATACCGAAGTTGTTTTGAAGCTAAGATTTTCCATGCCCTTTTCCCTCCTATTAATGCAAATACCTCTAAAACTATTTTAGCAGAAAACAAAACTCAGCTGTTGTATAATTGCGTTGAACTAATAAAATCATTTATATGTCAAAATAACGTTAGGGTGGTTTTGTGGACGAAAAAAAGCTGGTCGAAGGGTTGAAGAAAAAACAGCTTTGGGCTTATGAAGTGTTGTATGACAGGTACGCTCAGCGCCTTGGAAGTGTTATCAAGTCATATCTTGGGGTGGATGATGTAGATGATGTCATACAGGAAACTTTCATCAAGGTATTCAAAAACATAAAAAAGTTCAAAGGCAAATCAAAGCTTTCGACCTGGCTTTACAGGATTGCTGTGAACATATGCAAAGACACGATTGCCAAAAGAAAAAGACAAAATCATTTGCTCGTTGATTTTCAGGAAAGTGAGGATCAACGCATAAGCGAACCACCAGCACCTAACGATGTTTTCAAAGAGGTCATGGATGAGTTGAGTTTTGAAGAACTGATGGACATAGTCGCAAAATTGTCAGAAGAGGATCGCCTGCTTATCAAGTTGAGGGATATAGAAGGAATGAGTTATGATGAAATCGCAGAGATACTCGAGAAACCTGTTGGAACCGTGAAAAGCAGACTTCACTATGCAAGAAAGAGATTGAGGGAGCTGCTTGAGGAGGTTGAGTACGATGTCTAACCATGAATACGAAAAGGACTCCTTTGACGCGCTCATTGACAGTGTGATTAAAAAGCGTAAGCTTAGCGAGAGTGAAAAGGCTGAACTCAGAAGGTACGCTAAGTTCGTGAAGATATTAAGGGAGAGAACCAGCTATCGCCCCAGTGAATCTACAAAATTAAAGACACTCTCAAAAATACGCCAAAAGAAGTTACTGCCTTATCGTATTGCGCTGGCAACTGTAACTTCTTTTGTTATTTTAATATTGGGTCTGGGCTTTTTCATGGAAAACTCCATTTTGATAACTCCAAAGCCCGTTTTTCTGCTCAACAATGGTGAGTTTGACGCCGCTAGAAGTAGCCTCCTTTCCAATGGGGAACTCAGTTCTGCCCTTTCATCGGCAAACAAAATGTCCTCCGTCGAATCTTCTGTGGCCAATAGCACCAATGGCGATGAGCTGAAGAAGCACCTGGAAACAACCATCGATTTTATTGTAAACAAGGAAGAAAAAAACAACGCAGTTGTTTTGAGCACCAGCTTTTAATTCAGGAGCGTGGAACGAGTGAAGCTAAAACTTTTGGTCATCGTGTTCTTTGGAATATCAGCCGTTGTTTACGCCCTTTCTCTGGATGATGTTGTTAACAACCTCATTTCTTCCTCCTATGAAGTCACCAGAATAGTAAGGGAAACGGGGATAAGTTCTTCGATTAGAGTGGAAAGAGTCACCAAAATTGGTTCTTACAAACTGATAAGGATAAACACCCCTTTCAAGAACTATGTGTGGTTGCGTGGTTCCTTTGGCGAATATGTCATAATCAATAACATTGCCTTTGAGCCAGCTATAGACCTTAAAGACCTTGAAGATCAATTCATCGATCTGGTATTGTCAAAGAAATATGACTTACTTCTTTCACTCGACCTGCCGATTGGCTACAAGTTCATCATAAGAAGTGATTTCACAACTTATGAGGCTACTTTCGACGAGCATTTAAAATTGATGAAACTGAGAAAGAGTTATCCCTTCTATTCAATGGAAATAAGCTATCAGGATTATACAGCGCTATCCGATAGCAGCTCCGAAGAGCTTTCAAGATATATTTTCGGAGTAAAGAAAGTTAGAGCCCCTCTTAAACTTTCCAAAGAGTATCTGAAAAAACATTTCCAGTGGGTTGCCATGGACTTTTCTTACAATGGACAAACTACCACGTATACACTGTATTTTTATTCAACAGCTTTCGGAAAACTGGCTCTTTACCTTTTGACCGATGCCGAGAATACAGATCTGATAAATACCATCGATGAAATGTGCTCGAATTCACCTGTGTCTTACGCAGTGAGGAAGTTGGGCAATGTCATTGCGATATTGATTGGGCCAAAGACCCTGGAATTATCAGATATAATCGATTCTTTGCTTAAGTTAAAATAAACAAACAATTCACCATGCCGCCCTCAGGGCGGTTTTTTATTCGCTTTTAATAATATTGGTGTATAATCGAGAAATATCAGGAGGTCAATGCTTATGCATGTAAAAGAGGCGATCGATTTACTTAAAAGCAAAGGATACAGGATAACTCCTCAGAGGATTGCTATCTTAAAAGTGCTTGAAAACAACAAAGAACATCCTTCAGCTGAAGATATCTTTTTACAGGCAAGAAAATACAGCACATTTATTTCCTTTGCCAGTATTTACAACATTCTGGATATACTGGAAAAGGAAGGATTGATCAAGAGCATTTTTGGAATCGATGGCATAAAGCATTACGACCCGGACACTTCTTGCCATGCCCATTTTTTTTGCAAAAAATGTGGGCGGCTTTTGGATTTGAAGGACAATTTCATTGAACTATCCCGCTTCAAGGAAAGCCTTTCCAGGTATGATGTGGAAAGTGTTGAGGTAATAGTCACAGGAATTTGCCCTGACTGCAAAAAGGAATTATAACGGAGGTGTTGAAATTCATGGCAGAACCCTTGATCGATTTGCAAAGTGCCTTGGAAGAAATCGATAAGGTATCGGAACTTTCAGCCTTGCAAAACATAAAGGCAAAATATCTGGGTAAGCAGGGAGTTGTCACCAGGCTTTTCAAACAGCTCTCTACAATTCCCCAGGAGGAAAAAAAAGCCTTTGGGCAGATGGTAAACAACCTGAAAAAACAACTCGAATCGAAAATAGCTGAAAAACGCTCCGAGATAGAACGACGAATGCGGGAAGAAAAGGAACAAAAAAACCGTTTTGATATAACGCTTCCCGGTGCTATCAGAGACATGGGAGCGTACCATATTGTTACACAGGTGATGGAAGAAGTGCAGGAATTTTGGCTGAGCATGGGCTTTGAAATAGCTACGGGCCCTGAAGTTGAAGAAGTCTATTACAATTTTGAAGCTCTCAATACACCGGAATGGCATCCGGCAAGAGATATGCATGACACTTTTTACTTCAACTCAAACCGTCTTCTCAGGACTCATACCTCCCCTATACAGATCAGGGTAATGGAGAAGAGAAATCCTCCTCTGGCAATATTCGCTCCTGGAAAATGTTATCGGAAAGATACACCAGATACAACTCATCTGCCCATGTTTCATCAATTTGAAGTGCTGTACGTTGATAGACATGTATCAGTGGGCCATTTGAAAGGAGTTTTGGAAACATTTGTGAAGAGAATATTTGGAAAGGATAGAAAGATCAGGTTAAGGCCAAGCTTCTTCCCTTTTACAGAACCGAGTTTTGAAGTTGACGTTTCCTGTGGTATATGCGGCGGTGCAGGGTGTAGAAGTTGTGGCGGCACTGGCTGGTTAGAGATACTCGGCTCGGGTATAGTTCATCCAAATGTATTCAGAAGTGTAGGATACGACCCCGAAGAATGGTCTGGGTTCGCCCTTGGCATGGGAGTAGAAAGAGTTGTGATGCTGAAACACGATATCGCCGATATCCGTGATTTGCTGAGAAATGACAAAAGATTTCTCAAGAAGTTCATGGGGGTGAACATATGAGAATTTCCGTAGAATGGCTGAATGATTACATAGACCTCACTGATAAAAACGCCCTTGAACTCGCAAATGCATTATCGTTAAGTGGAACAGAGGTAGAAAGCGTTGAATTCCCGTGGAACTATATTGAGGGCGCTTTTACCGGTCGGATAGAATCGGTAGAAGAACATCCTGATGCCGACAATTTAGTAGTTACAAAAGTTAGTGTCGGAGAAAAGCTCTATCAAATAGTAACCGCTGACAAAACGGTAAAAGCCGGTGAATATATAGCGGTGATTCTATCCGGGGGAAAGCTATGGAACCTCGAGATAAAAGACAGAAAATTCAGGGGCATTAACTCTGAGGGTATGTTCATTTCTCTTGAAGAATTGAGGCTCGAAGAAAAGTCCGAGACGGTTTTCAGGTTTGACCACCCGGTGGAAACCGGAAAAGACATACGAGAGACGTTGAAACTGGATTCCGCTGTAATCGAAGTGGAGTTAACCGCAAATAGAGGCGATTGTCTTTCTATGTTCGGTATCGCACGCGAGCTCAAAGCCATTTACCGTAAAGAGATTGAATATCCATCAGCTGAAATTGAAGAAAATCCAAAAGAAAAGATAGACATAAGCATAGAAGAAGGTTGTAAGCGTTACACTGCATTGCTAATGGACAATGTAACCATAAAAGAATCCCCCCTCTGGATGAAAAGGCGTCTGGTTGCGGCAGGATTACGGCCTATAAACAATGTCGTCGATATAACAAACTACGTGATGCTGGAAACCGGTCATCCAATACATGCATTTGATGCTGATCTTATCGGAGGTAACAGAATTATAGTGCGCAAAGCAAAAAGCGGTGAAAAATTAACCCTTCTCGATGGCAAGGAAGTGGAATTGATCGAAAGCGACCTCCTTATCACCAATGGGGAGGAGCCCCTTGCTTTAGCGGGAATAATGGGCGGTATGAAATCAGGCATTTCACCGAATACCAGGAGGGTGCTTTTGGAAGTAGCGGTCTTTGACCCGGTAACGATAAGAAAGACCGCGAGGCGGCTTGGAATAAGTACGGATAGCTCTTACAGGTTTGAGCGCGGTGTTGACCCTTCTGATTCATTTTACGTAATAAAAAGGCTGGCATCACTGATTTCAGAGTTTTCGGGCGCTACTGTTTCCAGCAGGATAACAGATGCCGGCACACCATCTGAGAAGATAAAACTGCATCTCAGGAAATGGTTTGTGGACAAGGTTTTGGGTACGGTTGTTCCTATTGAAGATATTGAAAGCATATTGAGCCATCTTGGGTTCGAACTTGAAGAGGCTGGCGACGGCTGGGAAGTAGAAGTCCCGGCGTACCGTTACGACATAACTCAGGAGATAGATCTTGTAGAAGAAGTTGGACGCATCTATGGATATGAAAAAGTCCCTTCCGTGCTTCCCCGCATTTTACCAAGCCAGGAAAGCATCCCCGTTGAGATAAAAGAAATCAGGAAATTAAAGAGAATTCTAACTGCTTCTGGATACAACGAAGTAATAAACTACAGCTTTTTGAATCCAGAAAAGATAAAGAAAGTCTCCGGGGATTTTGATCCACCGATGCTACAAAATCCCTTGTCTTTAGATTTTTCTGCTATGAGGCCTTCCATGATCTTTGGATTGCTGGAGACAGCATCTTACAACTTCCGCCGGCAAAACAAGGACCTGAAAATCTTCGAAATAGGAAATGTTTTTCAAAATACTGACAAGGTAAATGAACATCTGTCAGTCGCATTGCTCGCAATGGGCAAAGAAAATGCGGAAGATTACACGGATAAAAGAACCCTGAGTCCTTATACTTTCAAAGGAACCATTGAAAGCATACTCCAGCTTTATGGTGTTAAATATAGCTTCGAGCCAGCATCTGAAGACTGGCTGGAAAAACGCGCTGCTGCTGACGTAATCATTAATGGCGAAAAAGTAGGCTACTTTGGCATTTTCAATGCAGAAATCGCTGATAGGGTTTTTGAAGTTAAAGGTCAGGAACTTTTCATCGCTGAATTGAACGTTGATAAACTCATTGAGCTAAAGAAAACCGTGGTTAAGGAAACGATAATTTCGCCTTTTCCGAGAGTTTTCAGGGATCTTTCGTTACTGGTTCCTCATCACTTGAACTTTTCAGAAGTAGAGAAAACCATCACGGAATATGCAGGGAAATACTTAACCTCCGTAAAGGTAATAGACATCTACAAAGGCAAAGGTATTCCCGAAGGTTACAGGAGCATCACCGTAACCCTTACTTTTGAATCTTCTGAAAACACCCTTACCGATGAAAAAGTTTCCAGTGCTATTGAAAACATCATAAGGTCCCTGAAGAATACCGGGGTGAACCTACGTGAGCAGTAATGAAAGCTTATTGAATAGTATTTCAAATAAACTCAGAGAAATCTGGCGGGAACTGGATAGTACCCGCCAGATTCACATAAGAGAGAAATCAGGCTTTAGGGACATTGTAACGAATGTGGACATTTCAATAGAAAGAGAACTGAGAGGTTTTCTCACCTCCCTGATTCCTGGAACAGGGTATTTTGGTGAGGAGATGGAAAAAACCCGGGGAGAGGAATTCTGGATAGTGGATCCCGTTGATGGTACAACGAATTTTTCCAGAAAAAACCCACATTTTGCCACTCAAGTGGCTCTTCATTCAAGGGGGAAAATCGTTCTTGGCGTAGTTTACGATCCTTCAAAAAACGAGTTGTTTACTGCCATACATAATAAAGGAGCTTTTCTGAACGGCGAGAGGATACACGTAAGCGATGTTTCTGAACTTGAAAGGGCCTCGGTTCATACGGGGCTACAATATTCATCCAGTATTGCCTTTGAACGAGTAACACAAAGAATTAAACGAGCTGTTGCAAAATGCAGGGCACTGAGAATAGTGGGAAGCGCCTGTCTGGATCTCTGTTATGTAGCATGTGGAAGAAGCGATATTTACTGGGAAGAATCGCTGCAGCCCTGGGATGTATCTGCTGGAAAACTCATTGTGGAAGAAGCTGGTGGCTATGTAGAGAGCTGTCTGGATGAGCCCTTTGAGCTATTCACGCCAAACATTCTGGCTTCAAACGGCAATGGCGAACTCCTTGAAAGCTTCAAAAATAACGTCCTTAACCTCTAATCTCATGAAACACCGACTGTCATACATATTTTGCCAGGCCATATACTGGTGGATTTTTATAAGAACAATCCTCCGACTATCATGAGAAAAGCAATAGCAATCAACACATATACAAACCAATCGCCATGTTCAGTGTAAAAGCTTCTGTCCGCTCTAGGCAGATAGTGAAAATCGCCAATAACATAGTCTGCCTGCCACTCAGATGCGATGGGCAATCTTTTTAGCACCCTACCGTAGGGATCAACGACAGCAGATATACCCGTGTTTGAAACCTGGATCACATAGCGCCGGTTTTCGACAGCCCGAAGAACTGCCTTCGAAAGGTGTTGCACAAGTCCCGTCTGGAAACTAAACCAGCCATCATTTGTGGATATGAGAATCACATAGCTTCCTGCGTTGACCAAATCACGGGTAACCTCTGTATAATAGGAATCAAAGCAGATTTGAGCCCCAATCCGCTGATCACCAACTTCAAAAACAGTAGGTGTTTCTCCCGGAGAAAAGAAATCCAGGAATCTCATGAATTTGAACAACCCGAATAACTTTGGATAAGGCAAAAACTCGGCAAAAGGGGTCGGCTTCATCTTCGCGTAAAACTCTTCTGAAAAACCATCTGGTCCAAGCAAGCGCAATTGATTGTATTTCTCGCCATCTTCAGCGGTCGGGAACCCGATCAACAAGGTTAGATTCCTCTCTTTTGATAGTTCATGCAGCTTACTACCGATGAAGCTCTTTCGAATATCGTAAAGAAAGCTGGCTTCTGGAAGAACCACAAAGCTACCCTCCGGGACTTTCTCAAGAGTCTTTTCAATTATTTTGTATACTTCCTGGGGGGATTCGTTATATTTTAGCGATTGCGGAATATTCGTTTGGATAGCTGCGATATTTTTGTCGTATAGGGGATTGTCCAGAGGTACCGGCAAAAAATTCTCTATTAACATGTTCAACGCAAAAATCATTGAGAGTGTCGTGAATATAAAAAGGGCCTTGTACTTTCGCCAGTGTTTTATTACATATGCCAGCATGGCATTGACAAAAACTACCAGAAATACAAGAAGATAAGGACCTCCAAAAGAAGACAGTTGCAGCAAGCCTTTTTGATTCGTGAAAGCATCAGCAAGGCTGCCACCTGTGAAACCGAGTTGCCCAAGGGACCTTAGCCAATCAAAAAGCGTGAACAGGGAAGCGGTGAACAATGAACTCAAGACTAAAGATTCCGAAAATTTATGTGCATAGAGTTTATACAAAAAACCGAAACCAAGAAAGGAAAATGCCATCAGGACACCCATCAAAAAGAAACTTAGCACTCCTACAAAAGGAGGGAAGGAACTCAACACTTCGGGGACATTAATCGAAAGAACCGGTAATACCCAGTAATGGCAGATCATCAGATAAGCATAGGCAAAGAAAAATGCCTTGAGCGTACCCTTCCACAGCCCTCCTTTTTGTAAGTCTAACAGTAGGGGAATCAGAGCGACCCAGATCAAGCCTCCCCAAAACATGCCCGGCATAGAAAGGGCGGTAAGCAATGCCGAAGACAGAACCCCGATCATCCAATCTCCCCTTTCAGGATTTTCATAACCGCCTCTGCGACACCATGAGAGTCATTGTCCCTTTCGGTTACGTATTTCGCATGCTTTTTAACTTCATCGGGAGCGTTAAACATCGCAATCGGTAGTTTCACTTTTTTCATGACATCGATGTCGTTGAAATTATCCCCGATATAAGCAACCTCTTCTGAGTTAGCTCCGAAATGGTTCATGAGAAAGTCAAGGCTGCTTGCCTTCCTTACATCCGGGCCAAAGAATTCGTAAAAAGCGTGTTCACCGAGCCTGTTGTTCTTTATTATAGAAACGCTGCCATTAAAGTCGAGCCTTCCGATAACTTTTATTATCTTATCTTCCGGACCTTCAAGGGCCACTTCCGGGATGCCCTCGCTTTTGATATGGTAGAGGGGGTTTTCGACAGTCTTTATCCTGAAGCTGTTGTGCTCGTAGTAACTTTTATATGGCGAATCAGGTATAAACTCCATGTACATATCGGGGGATTCGAAAAAATCTCTGAAAACGATGTAAGGCACATTTTCTTCCCGGGCTTTCTCCACTATTTCCCTCGCGTGATTGGCTGATAGGAGCACTGCCCTGAGTACCTCAAGCTTTCCTGATTGCGGTTTTAAGACCAGGGCACCGTTTTGAAAGGAAACAGGGACTTCAAGTCCCAGATGTTCAATGTAATCTCTGGCAGAGATGTAACTCCGGCCGGTGGAAATCGTTACGGCAATGCCAGATTCTATGGCTTTTTTCAAACTTTCCAGGTTCTCAGCGCTTATTTCTTTATTCACGTTTAGCAGAGTACCGTCCAGATCTATGATTATGAGCTTTATCATCTATTCACCTCCAAAACATAATCCACTACCTGAAAGGTTGCAAGTCTCCTGTTCCTCGATTTTATCCACTCAGCACTTATAGGAGCTGCAAATTCCGGTTGTAACCTTCCCTTGAGTATCCAACCCTTCGAAGCTTCGTTGTTGAAAATACCCGGGTTTGCAGAGATGACGAGCTTTATGGGCGCATCAACCCAGTGCACAGTTTCAATGATACCAGTTTTTTTCAGAGCTTTGGTAATAGAATTTTTTTTCGCTTCAGGGGGTTCCGGGGATACGTTCACCAAAGCAATGTTTCTGGATAAAGGCCCTATTATCTTCACATTTGCCATCTTATGGGAAAATTCTGCAAGGTGATCCATGAGTATTTCATTTGATATCGCTACTGCCTGTCCATGATAAGAAGGATTTATCATCATCTTCAGCAGGTGCTTTAACTTGCAACCTTCCCTGCTCGGAGCTTCCCCGATTCGCGGCACTTCAATACCAAAATACTCCAGAGCTTCATCTATTTCCTTTTTTGTCCAGTCTCTTATAGGGGCATACAAACGCTCTTTTAGGGCAATTCCAGTTTGTCCCCAGGTGTCAGAAAGATTCGCTCCCGTGGCAATAATGGAAGTGGTTGATTTCAGTACCGCGTTGAACTTGGCAAATTTAGTACACCTATTACAGGAAGGGCCAGCTTTCCATATTTTTTCCTGTTCTTCATAACCGGCGGTGAATTCCAGATCAAGTCCCAATTTCTCCGCAAGCCCAATGACGATCTCAAGTCCCCGGCTATAACTATACGGGCCAAAACAAACATTGAGAAGTTTAACCTTCTCCTTCCCTAACGCTTCTCTCGCAAGAACCGCAACTAAGGTGCTGTCCTTGCCTCCAGAAAAAGCCACTGTCATTTTTTCGCTAGTGGATTTGATCTCTGAAATCACAGAATTTATCCGTTCTTCGATTGTCAAAACTATTCCTCCATTATTCGTCTATATGATTATAAAGAAAAGGGAGTGGCTTTGCCACTCCCTATAGTTTACAACTTTTATTTCAACATTTCTCTCTTTTTCTTTACGAGAAAACTCGCAACGTGGATGCCCTTGGTCCCACGCCCAAAACCGGCGTCCATTCCGCAACTTACGGCTAAATCATTGTTTATCTGGGTTCCTCCTGCAATCAAGATAATTCTATCTCTGATCCCTTTTTCAATAGCCAGCTCGTGAATCTTTTTCATGTTTTCAACGTGAACATCATTGTGGGTTATTATCGTGGAAACCAATATAGCATCAGCTCCGGTTTCAATAGCGGCATCTATGAATTTTTCAGGTGGAATGCTTGTACCCAGATAGGTGTATTTTATACCAAACTTTTCTATGCCGCCGTGTTTGATATCCAGAATTTCCCTAATTCCCACAGAATGTTCATCGTTGCCGGCTGTACCTGCTACTACCTTCATGGGATGTTTTGAAACGAATTCGCTTATTTCCTCTTCGGGTAGTGTTTTAGGCTTCTCAGGCAGTATCAGTTCATCGCGTTTTACTTTGAATGGGATCTTCGCCTTGAGTTCCACATAGGTACCTTCACTTGGATGAAGTGTGGTCTTGCTTATCACCGTTGGTTCCAAAAGCCCAAGTTTCTTGGCAATGGCTATTGCCGCCGCTTCAGCATGTGGTTCGTCGTCGGGTATGGTTATATCGAGCTGTACCCAACCATCCTGCCACCACTCAACCTCGGGTGCGAGAAGCCCTTCTTCACGTTCTTCAATGACTTTTTCCATCCTCAAATAAACGTTGTCCCTTTCATCGAGTTCATCTATGAACTGTATCTTCTCAGGGTTGTGGAAAGTACAGCCACCTATGAGGTCACAGGGTTTTTCGAGGTTTTCCGGCAGGTTGTTGTAGCCAAAATGTTCACAAACAGGTGCAAAATAGTCTGGATCCCTCGCTACAACGCTTCCAGCACCGATACCGCCATCTTTAGGTCTGGCGATTCCATCACCCATCCGTTCGGGGTAATAACCGTTATCAACGAAAAATCCCCTTTCTGTAGCTTCGAAATAGCCACCGATCTCCAGCATTTCTTCCATGAACAGTATAGCACGCATCTTCAACTCTCTTATTTTCGGGCGAACTACTTCTTCGTTGACCTTCAACAGGTCCTTAATCCCATCAAGGGCAAGCAAGGTATGCTTGGCTGTTTCCACGCCCCTTATGGAGTTTATGTGCCAGGGAACATTCCTTCCCTCATCAGGTGTGATTGTGGACTGAAGGTCGGCTTTCGTCAACCTCGAAATCAATGTATCGAGAACATGTATACGTGTGGCGTCAAAAAGATCGGATTCTATGTAACGGGTGTTCATCTGTGCTCTGAATTTGTAATCCTTGAAGAGTTCGCGGACGGTCAAAGCATAGATGAAATTCATTTTGAATTCCGGGGCAGGTGAAACCACCGGTGGAACTGTGGACAAAGCAATGTTTTCTTTCTTCATGCCGGCTTTTACCGAGAAAGCGCAGTTTATCGCGTGCTGTACCAAAAGTTCAGGCATGACTTTCCACGCCATTTTTGCAGATGCGTTGGCGTTATGCGCTCCATCAATCTGTAATATATTCGCCCAGGCCATAATTCTTTTGGCAACAGCGGCATCCACAAAGGAACGTATCGGGTTTATGCCTCTGTAGAGTACGTTGTACTGGGGATCCTGGTGAGCTCCGTTAACGCCTTCTTCGGCGAAGAGAACCGCTATTTCAGGTCCAGCAACACCACTCACATAACTGTGAAAATTTATGGGCCTGCCCACTTCATCTTCGATGATATCCAGTGCTTTTCTGGTTGCCCTTAGCTGTTTTCTGGTTATGGGAATACCGCCTATTCCCTCTGGTGTACCTTCTATGAGCCCATCCATATGGCTTTGCCCCAGGGTACGAATGACCATTATATGGTCAGCACCGTGCCAGGCAGCCATTCTCATCCGCCTTATGTCATCTTCGAACCTTCCTGAAGCTATTTCTGAGGTTATGACAGGGTCCGGTTGCGGGTCTATGTTCCCAAAATAATGAGCGGCTGGTAAGGGGACACTGTTCTTAAGAGGCTCAGAGATCTGGTCGTATTCAAAATGCCCAACTTTGGTGGCTTTGGGAAGCGCTTTTCTCCAGCTCCAGCCCCTTCTCCTTGGGCGGTAATGCTCTAAATCTTTCAGTATTTCCTCTACTCTGAGCTTTTCATTTGGTTTTAATGTCATTCTTTCACCCCCTTGAAGAGCCTTTCAACGATCTCCCAATGCTTTCCAGAGGCCAGTTCTTTACCGGTATCGAGGATGGGCTTTTTCAATTCGGAGGCCACTTTGTAAACAACATGGCCAGCACCCTTCCCCAATAACCCAAGGTCAAAGACTTTTTCCACAATGGCCTTTGCTTCGAGACTATTGAACCCCATCCTGAGTAAGACGGAACGTTCTATTGACGGGCTGGTATGGGTTTTTGAAAGTTCTATCAAAGGATCGACTATCCTTTCAGCGAGTTCCCAGAAATATCTATCAAGCTCTTCATCGGTCATCTTCTGAAGATGCTTGCTTCTTTGTAAAAAATCGTCTTTTCTTGTTTCAGCCATTCTTCAGTACCTCCTTGAACATCTCCATGATTTTATCTTCTCGGAGTCGCAAGTCTGCAGAAATGAATTCCAAATCTTCAGCCGTTAACTCGCGATGGCCTCTTTTTGCGAGTTCCTTCAGATAAGATTTGCGTAATTTGTCAAGTGGTAACTCTCTCGCACGGATTTGTTCGGGTTTTTCTGGAATGACGATCCGCTTTCCGGGTTTATCAAGAGCGAGGGGATCACCTCTGAGGACTTCAACTCCATTTTCAATGGCAAAGGAAAGTTGAGCGCTTGGTAGCTTTCCAGCACCGGTATATTCAGTTTCCTGGACCACTACAATGGCATCCTCTGGTAATTCTCTTGCAAGGCTTATAGCCGCTGTCAACGAGGTGTTTCCCGCTGGTCCGCGCTGCATTCCCTCAAGCCGTGCCAGCATTTCCGTGACATAAAAAACCTCCCCCTGGCTTACAAGCAGGTATTTGTCCATGTATCGCAGGGCTCTGGCGGCATTTCTCGGGACATCTGATCTATCCGGATATACCGCAAAGGGGATCCCAAATCCAGTATGGCCAGTTGTAAAGGATTTCCTGTTGAAGTCCTTATCGCTGGCCATATGCAAGCCACTAAGGTTTACACTGGCCCCAACAACTTTTGTGTCATGTGCACCAGCTTTACGCAACCCTCTGGCTGTCCCCGTGAGGTTACCACCTCCAGCATGCGTAACGACGACATAGTCCGGGTCTTTTCCAGTAATGCTTCTGCATTGCTTCGAAAGTTCATAACCCAGTGTCTCGACTCCGGCTATTCCATATGGAGTGTACAACGAAGCGTTGAAAAAGCCCGTTTCTTCAAGCAAAAGCAAAAAATAGTAAAAGAGCTCTGGCCCGACGGAGAGCTGGACCACCTCAGCACCATAGGCTTCACATGCCCTTCCCTTTTCCAGTATCTCTGGTTGACCTATGCCACGGCTATCAAAGGTTTCCTGAACGACTATGCACTTCAGCCCTCTCTTAGACGCCTGGGATGCTACCGCAGCGCCATAATTCCCGCTGGTTGCTGCGATGACCCCTTTATAACCCAGTTCTTTTGCTTTATGAACGCTTATTGAAGCCCGCCTATCTTTGAAACTCCCTGAAGGGTTAGCAGCTTCGTCTTTCAGAAATACTCTGGCTCCCTTTCCGGGAGCTGATATATGCCTGATGAGCTTTGTAATATTTTTTAGCTCGATCAAAGGAGTGTTACCAACACCTGTTTCTCGCTGTATTTTTTCGACCTCTTCCAGGGTATATCCAATTTCCTCCATCATTCTTTCGTAATCGAAAGCTATATCAGTTATCCTGTACCTGTCATAATCTATGCCCACCGAGGCCTTCATTATTTCGTTTCGACGCGCCATTACTGCCCTGTATGATCTGTCTTTCATTTTTCTTCACCCTCGTTCAGGGAATCAGCCAGCTGAGAGAATTCCCGGTCGATTTCTGCAAGAACGGGAACGTGCTTTCCAAAATTATGGGTGTACGTTGGCTCAATGGCAATGAGCCTGCCCACAACTTTCCTTCCGGCAACTGTCTCAATACTGACAAGATCGCCCACGCTGGCCTCTTCATCTATGAGATAGCCCTTGACCCTCATCACCAGGGGTACCAATTTGGTGTCCTCTGGCACCTGAGGGGCACGTTCCTCAGGGTTCAGAACAACTTTATGGATCTGAACCCATTGGCCTTTCTTTGCTTTCAAAGCAATCACCCCTTTATTTCTCTGAAGAGAGCACTTGGCACAGGAAGATCTAGCATCGTCAAGAGTCCTGGATCCGCTTCAACAACATGGGGAATCATGTTAGTAGCCACTGCCATCGTTCCCTTTCCACCGGGGATTTCGGGTTTTATACTCATGTGAATATCCGGATCACCGTAGATATCTATGTAGTCGCCCGTTTCAACGTTTTCAGCTTCAGGGTGTATCTGCTGAGGGTGAATGAGTTCAATGACTTTCCTTTTGCCAATATAGCCCCGACCGATGTGCCTGCACCCGGCAACCATCCCGGGTTTTACATGGACAACGGGTGTCTTCCTTTCAGTATTGGAAATGATAGGCTCTCTGACTTCCTCAATTCTCGTCAGTTCCCATCCAAGGGCATCGGCGATCATCCTGATGGATTGTTGGAAGCCTATGTGACCAACGATAGTCCCCTTCTTCAGACCTTCGGCGAATTCTTCGGGGGTTGTTCCAACACCCTGCGTTTCCATAACGGTTTTTCCAAATGGCGAGAGATCGTTAACCCTGCGTGCTTCGATCCTATCAACGTCGAGACATGCACCGCTGAGGGTTACAATGAGCAGGTCCAGGACAAAACCGGGATTGATGCCTGTGCCAAGGATTGACACCCCATTTTTCAAGGCGATGCTGTTGATAATTTCAGACTCTTCCGGATGGGAATAAAAAGGATATGCCATTTCTTCAGCGATTGTAATCATATCCACATGATGCTTGGCAACTATCTTGATTTTTGGCAGGATCTCCTTAACAAAGGAATTCGTTGCTATCACTGCGATATCAGGTTCGGTTTCCTCAATGGCAAGTTCAATATCACTGTAAACTTTGCAACCATATTCCCTATCTCCAATGGCAATTCCCACATCTTTGTCAAACATTTGAGCGTTGCGCTCCACAGCACCAACCAGCCTCAGTTCCTCTTTTCCCACGACATTCTTAGCAATGCCACTTCCCATGGCACCAAGACCCCATACAAGAACTCTGTAAGCCATTCTTTTTCCCTCCTGTATTCATTTTGCACTTCAGTTAAATAATAGCAAAAAAAAGAGCCGTTATCTAACGGCACTATCCTTGAAAGAAGTTGCTAAAATTCCTTTATCGCAAAACTTCCCGAGTATATTAGTTTATGCATAATTACCCACTTGGCAATAACTGTTTTAAACCTCAAAGGCTACTCTATTTACTTCTTCCATGGATGTTATTCCTTCGACAACTTTTAATATACCATCTTCATATAAAGTCATCATACCCGCTTCTCTTGCGGCTCTCTCAATTTCAAAATCGGAAGAGTTCCTCACGATCAGTTTCCGCAGGTTATCATCCACTATCAGCACCTCATGAATCGCAGTTCTTCCTCTGTATCCCGTTCCACGGCATTCGGTACAGCCTGAGCCTGATACAAATTCAAAAAATTCCTTTCTGTCTGGAAATAATTTCTGAGCGACCTTCATGCCATCATCCCTGAGAGGAATCTTTACCTTGCAGTTGTCGCACAGCTTCCTAACGAGTCTCTGCCCTACAACACCAATCAATGAAGCACCCAGCAGATAGGCATCAACCCCCATGTTTATCAACCTTGATACCGCCCCTGCCGCGCTATTGGTATGAATGGTAGAAAAAACAAGATGCCCCGTCAGAGATGCTTCGATAGCCAGCTGCGCTGTTTCCCTATCCCTGATTTCACCAACCATGATGATATCCGGGTCCTGGCGCAAAAACGATCTCAAATATCTTGCAAAGGTCATCCCTATTTCAGAATTGACCTGACACTGAGTAACTCCGTCAATTGTATACTCTACAGGGTCTTCTGCTGTCACAACGTTGACCTTTTCAGAAGTCACCTCGTTTAGCACGCCAACCAAAGTGGTGGACTTACCGCTTCCGGTGGGTCCCGAAATGAGTATGATTCCATGAGGAGCTTTCAGTAGTCTTTCAAAGCGCTTGAAATTATAATCGCTCAATCCAAGTTCATCTAATTGCTTTTTGGCATTTGAAACCTTTAGGATTCTCATAACGATTTTTTCGCCATGAACCGTGGGCATGGTTGATACCCTGAAGTCGTATTGTTCACCACCGCCTCTCCTCAAAAAGAATTTCCCATCCTGCGGTAGACGTCTTTCAGAAATATCGAGCCCACACATGACTTTTATTCTGGAGACAACGGAATTATGAGCCTTTTTTGGATAGGTCAAAATTTTCCTCAAAACCCCGTCAACCCTGAATCGCGCCACTGCAAGCTTTTCGTAAGGTTCTAAATGAATATCACTGGCATCGCTTTTGATGGCATTGTCAAGCATAGAATTTATGAACTTAACAATAGGGGTATCTTCTACACTTTCCTCAGTCTCTTCCTCTGTCAAGTCTTCTTCTTCGACTTCAAAAGTATGTTCGATAATCTCACTGGAGGTTGTTTCTTCATAGCTGGAATGAAAAAGGTTATCGAATAGCGGGGGAGTGGTGAGATATACCTTAACCTTGTGTCCGGTTAAGAATGATATTTCTTTTTGAATCTGGGGAACTTTCAACACCTCAGTGGTGATAACGACTAGCGTGTTTTCCTCAGGGAGATATTCAACAGGGATGACCCTCAGTCTTTCGGCGACGGATTTCGGAATCATTTTCAACAATTCAGTGGGAATTAGGTTTGGGACTTCTTCCATGAGCTCTATTCCATACTGATCTGAAAGGGCAGTATAAATATCTTCCCAGGAAATCAATCCCATACCCACCAGCACTTCACCCAGCGGCTTACCCACCTTTTGCTGGATAGAAACAGCCTGTTGAAGTGCACCGGGGGTAATAAAACCACGCTCCAGCAGAAGTTCGCCAAGCCTTTTATAAACTCTCAAATTTCTTCATCCTCCTGCGTGTCCAAGCCAAAGCGATAAATCGCTGGGATGTCCGCAGTGTCACCCATCATTTCTCCCTCTTCTGCTTCAAAACCTGCAGCTATAAGAGTTACGTGTAGTTCATCATCGGGCATTTCGGTATCTACTATCAACCCAAGCTTCACATCAGCATCTTCACTGCAATTTTGACGTACAATAGCTGCAGCTATATTCATTTCCCTAAGCGTGATGTTTTTAGCAGATACGTTCAGAATGATTCCCGTAGCGTTATCTATTGGCTTTTCTAGAAGTTTGCTTTCCATTGCTGCCCTTGCAGCTTCTTCAGCACGACGGTCGCCTCTCCCTATACCGATGCCAAGCATAGCAGTGCCCGCTTTTCTCAATATTGACTCAACATCCGCAAAATCGAGGTTAATGTAACCACGTTTTGTAATCAACTCTGAAATACCCTTTATGCCATGGTGCAACGTATCATCGGCCTTTGCAAAAGCATCGACAATAGATGTGCTCGGTGGGAGTTCTTGAAGCAATTTGTTGTTCGATATTCTTATCAATGTATCAACGGTATCTCTGAGATTTCTCAGGCCCATGGCGGCAACCTTTAAACGCGTATTCCCTTCAAAGAAAAATGGTGTAGTAACCACGGCGATGGTTAATATTCCGAGATCCATAGCGGCTCTCGCTATGACGGGGGCCGCTCCTGTACCCGTGCCGCCACCCATGCCAGCTGTGATGAAGAGCAAATCAGTATCCTCAATGTATTTGACAATCTCTTCCAGGCTCTCCTCAGCTGCCTGTCTACCAATTTCAGGGTCCCCACCTGCACCTAATCCCCGGGTAAGATGATTGCCAAGCTGGATTTTAATGTCCGCCTTGTTGTTGTCCAAAACCTGTACATCCGTATTGGCAGCGATAAAAGTCACACCATGAATCCCCTGTGAAATCATCCTGTTGATAGCATTTCCGCCTGCACCGCCAACACCTATTACCTTGATAGCTGGCAATCTAACTTTCTGATCGTCTTTACCGTAATTTATTTCAAAACTCATCTTCAACACCTCCGAAGAAGAGGGATTTTATGAAATCAGCAAAACTCTTTTTTCTCTTCTGTTCACCCAGGACGGGTGCAACCATGTTAGACTCTTGCTCTCCGATGAGGTTTCCAAGGCAAGAGCTGAATATAGGATCGTTGACCGTGTCTTCTCCGTTCTCAATTCTTGGGTTAAAGCTCGTATCATAAGTTCCAACACGAACAGGCATTTTCAATGATTCTATACCAGTATCACTCAATCCTCTGAGCTTCGCTCCACCACCGGTAAAAACAATCCCGCCGGGTATTCCCTCTTCAAGAAACTGATTATTTTCGCTTAGGAATAGCTGAACCTCTCTTCTGATTTTATTCAGCAATTCCTTGACTCTGGCATAAATAATCGTTGAGAGCTTTTTCACGGTCACTCTCTTTCTTGTGCGTTCATCGAGCCCAAAATACTCGACGATGCTTTCGGATGAGGGGGGGTGCATACTCGCATAGCCATTCGTAACAAGAAGCCTTTCCGCTTCATCCATTGAGGTGCCAAGCACCATGGCAATATCCCTTACAATATGCCGCACACCAACGGGGATTCTGCAGATATGCATGGGGAGGTTTTCTTTATAGATGACCATCTCAGAAAAAGCGTGCCCCAGGGTCACACAGGCTACTCCATGCTGCTTTTCGGTATCCGTAAGGACCGCTTCAGCGCCCGAAATAAGTGAAGGCAGCAACAGGAATTCGTCTGAGCCAAGAAGTTCTTCGAAAAGGCGCCTGAAAATCTCAGTTGTCCCGCCTTCGCTGGAAACGAAGACCATCTCGAGATTGAGCTTCTTCGCAGACATGTCAACGGGATTGAATACCACCTTGTCATCATCAATGATGTATTTGCGAACATATCGTTTGTGGATGTTTAAATTTCCCTGAAGCTTCTTCTGAACGATATCAGCCATAATATCATCTATCGTGTTCTGAGTTACTACGATGGGCTTTTCTTCTGAAAGAATTTCTTCAATACTTTCGGAGAAAACGGAGTAAGCACCATCCGTGAAGCTGATGCGAAATTCCGCTTCAATTTCCCTTTTCATCTGCCCTGTCAGGTCGTCAATGAGTTTCTGAATCGACTGTTTTAGAGCCACTGCATCTTTCACGTCTCCCTTGTCAAGCCCAACTGATTTTACACTTCCGTAGGCTTCAAGAAGGATTTGCCCTGATTGTTCAATACTGACTACAACGCCTTTAATGGTATTAGTCCCGACATCAATTGAAACTATATAATCTCTCCCCCGCGGCATGTTGTTCACCTCACCCTCATCAGTTTACCATCACTGAAAAGTAAATATTCACTGGTATCTTCTGCCTTGATTATTTCTTCGATAACCTCTTTCCGCTTTTCGAGCAAGACATTCCAATCAAAAACCTTAAGAACGATTCCACGTCGGAAGAAAAGCGTCCCGCTTTTATAATCCACACCAGAGAGTCTCTTCAAAAACATGGCATTTCCATAGATGGTATCAACTACCTTAAAAAAGGATTCGTCGTTCTTTTCCAGAGTATAGCCAGATTCTCCTTTAACGAATCCAAGTCCACTTATAACCGGGAAATATTCCACCTCAGCTTGAGTTGCAAAATCTATTATCTGATTTCTACCCATCCAGTAATATCTACCATCCAGATAGACAACATATTTTGCGTCATCGAGCAAGTACCTTCCTTCACCTATTTTTTCAACCCCCGGTGGAATAATTATATCAATTCTCCACTTCCTTCTGAAAGCATACGGAAAATTAATCCTGCGTACCTCGTTATCGTCCAATGTATACAACCTGGTTTCCATCTTATGCGGCTCCGTGAAAACCACTTCGACAACCATTTTTGCAAGTGAAGCAATCCATATCACTCCAATGCAAAAAAGGACAGCGAAGACTCTCCGCCTTAGCATAACACATCAGATGTCGAGATTGTCAACCAACAGGGCGTGGCGCTTAATGAAATCACGCCTTCCTTCTACTTCGCTTCCCATCAATATGCTGAATACCCTATCGGCCTCTTCGGCATCTTCCATTTCTATCCTAATCAATTTTCTCTTTTCAGGATCCATAGTTGTTTCCCAAAGCTGATCTGGGTTCATTTCACCGAGCCCTTTATATCTCTGAATGTTGAACTTTCTGCCAGGATTTTCCTTTGTAAAAGCCTCTAATTCCTCATCCGAGAAGAAATAGTATTTCTTTTTGTTCAAATCTATCTTGTATAGCGGTGCTTGAGCTATATAAACCCTACCGTTTGATATCAGCGGGGTCATATAACGGTACAGAAGCGTTAAAATGAGTGTCCTGATATGTGCACCGTCAACATCCGCATCTGTCATGATGATAATCTTCCCATATCGCAGCTTTTCCAGGTTCAAATCATCTCCGATTCCAGTTCCCACTGCAACGATTATGTTGTTTATCTGTTCGTTTTTCAACAATTTCTCAAAGCTGGCTTTTTCCACATTCAGAATTTTCCCCCTCAAAGGCAGTATCGCCTGAAATTCCCTGTCTCTTGCCTGTTTTGCCGAGCCTCCAGCTGAATCGCCTTCAACTATGAATAGTTCGGTGTTGTCAAGATCCTGGGAGATACAGTCTGCCAGTTTACCGGGAAGTGTCGTATTTTCAAGGGCGTTCTTCCGCCTTACCATCTCACGGGCTTTTTTCGCAGCCAATCTCGCTCTGGCAGCATCAACTGCCTTAGAGATGATGGCTTTCACTTCTTTCTGATTGTACTCGAAAACCTCAGACAGTTTGTCCCTGAGCACTTTGATAACAGCTTCATAGGCTTCTTCATTTCCAAGCTTTGCTTTGGTCTGGCCTTCAAATTGAGGTTCCCGGATAAAAATGCTCAAGACAGCAGTTAGACCTTCTCTGACATCTTCGCCCTGAAGATTAGGGTCCTTTTCCTTTAGTATGTTGAACTTTTTGGCATAGTCGTTAACGAGTTTGGTCATAATCGTTTTAAAGCCTGTGAGATGAGTCCCACCTTCCACAGTCTTTATGTTGTTGACAAAGGTTAATATGTGTTCCTCAAAAGATGTGGTGTACTGCAAAGCGAGCTGTACTTTTATATCGTTATATTCCCCTTCAACATAGTAAGGCTGCTTGTTGACTGCTGTTTTCTTCTTGTTCATGAATCTCACAAACTCTGATATGCCACCTTCATAATGAAACACACGCTTTTCGGAAATTCTCTTATCCTCAAAGATTATCCTCACTCTTGGATTCAAAAAGGCAAGTTCCCTCAGTCGGGATTCAAGAATGTCAAAATCGAAGTCAGTGGTTGTGAAAACAAGCCTATCAGGTTTGAACCATGTTTCGGTTCCTTTTTTATCGGTTCTTCCAATTATTTCCACAGGTGTAACGGCTATTCCCCTCTCATAACGCTGTCGATAAATCTCGCCTTCTCTATGCACCTTCACTTCAAGCCATTCTGAAAGCGCATTCACAACGGAAACACCGACACCATGCAAACCTCCGCTTATTTTATAGCTATCCTTTGAAAACTTACCCCCGGCGTGAAGTGTTGTCATCACCACTTCAAGCGCGCTGGTACCAGTATCCGGATGAACGTCCACTGGAATGCCTCTTCCGTTGTCGCACACCCTCACAGTACCGTCTTCAAAGATAGTAACCTCTATTTGATCACAAAAGCCTGCTACGACTTCATCAATACTGTTATCAACGACTTCATATACCAGATGATGGAGTCCTGCTTTTCCGGTTGAACCGATATACATACCGGGCCTTTTCCTTACAGGATCCAACCCCTTGAGTATTTTTATACTCTCAGCATTATAACCTTTTTCGGGCATTCGTACACCTCCAACTATTTCTTTGGTATGAATTTTATGCGGTTGATTAGCTTCAAACCAAGATGTTTGTTCAGCTTGCTCATTATTGCGGTTTTCTTTATCGAAAGCTCATGGATCCAGACGCCGTCATCAGCGCCAACAATGAGCGTTCCATCAGAATAATCAACTATTCTGGAATGTTGCGAAACAATGGGTCCCACAATATCAACCCAATCGTTCTTAAGCCTTAGGATCTTTATTTTTCTTAGAAGAGGATTGGTTCTTGAAAGCTCATCAAAGACATCGGATAAAAGCCTGTAATTCTTCTTCAAAGTTTTATCCCCTTCCAGTTATCCTCCCGGGTCATTACATATCCTTCGAAGTTATCCATCAAAATTCTGGTATAACCATCTGGAAACTCTTCAATCAACACTTTGTTTTCCAATCGTCTCACGGGAACAATACCAGCGCTCGTATGTGTCAAAAATAATTCATCCGCCACAAAGAGTTCCCATGCCATGACGCTTCTGACCTCCACTTTCATTTCAAGGGCACGTGCCAAATTCAGGACATTCTCACGTGTTATTCCTGGCAAAATTCCCGAAGCCTCGTGAGGAGTGATCAAAGTTTCCTCTTTTACCAGAAAAACATTTGTGAAAGAGCCTTCGCAAACCTCTCCCTTTTCATTTAGAAGGAGAAGGTCGTAATATTCGCCCAGCTTGGTTCTGGTGAGAAAGCTCCAGGGAGCGCCTATCAATTTTATTTTCCCCGGGATTATGTATTCCGATGGCCTGTGAAAGGGGGATATTCCCACCTTCACTCCCAACTCGTAGATGTCTTTTGACATCACCGGAAGTTCTTCATAAAGAAGCAATAGGTTCTGCCCGGCAAGTACAAGCCTTATTCTCAGCTCGTTATTAGTTTTGTTCTTTTCTATTCCTTCCATAACAAGTGAAACCAGCATGTCAAAATCAGGGACAGCCTTTTCAACTCCCATATACTCTGCAGAATGCAGAAGTCTGTCATAATGCTTATTTAAGGCAAATGGGAGTCTGTTATACGTTCTAACAACTTCATAAAGAAAAAGGCCTTTTATGAACCATTCGGATTTGACATTGACCAAGGAATCCTCGTCAGGTAACCATCGATCTACAATGAAATTCTGCACTGGAAAAAGCCCCCGTTTCAGAAATTTCCAACGTTTTTACTCTAACAAAGTCCTTTGGTAAACAGCCAGGTATTTTGTGCTGGATAAAATATTCATCGTAACCGAAACTATATTCTCCATCGCATCTCTCAATGAGGACTTCGCTTTCTTTGCCAAGCTGTTTCTTGAGATAATCCCTCGAACTTTTTTCAGCTACCTTTTTCAAGATTAAAGCGCGTTCCTTCTTGATATGCCCGGGTATTTGGTGCGTCATGTGTGCCGCTTCAGTGCCGGGTCTGGGAGAAAACCTGAATATATGAATCTTTAAAAACTCGAGTTCACGAATGAATTCCAGGGTTTCTTTGAAATCTTCCTCTGTTTCACCGGGAAATCCCACAATAACATCTGTGGTAAAAGAAAACAACGGGTTGATTTTTCGAAAAGCGTTGACAATTGATTTGTACTCACTTCTTGTATAGCCTCTTCTCATCAATTTTAACACTCTATCCGAACCGCTTTGAAGCGATAAATGAACATGTTGCGCGATTTTCTCGGAGTTTTCAGCTATCAGCTGAATCAGCTCCGGACTGATCAACCTGGGATCAAGAGAACTGAGCCTTATACGCCAGCTGCCATCCTCTGAAAGCAGCCTCTTTAACAGCTTTACCAGCGTTGAATCGCTATCGTAGCCGTAATAACCGATATTAATACCCGTCAACACAATCTCTTTGAAACCGGCTTTTAAAAGGCCAAGAAACTCATCAGCCACGAGCTCTAAAGGTTTGCTTTCGATCTTTGAGCCCCGGGCAAGCCTTATACGGCAATAGGCACATCTATTCAAACAACCATCTTCTATCCCAATGTATGCCCTTGTTCTCCCTTCAGGGCTGGTATGTACGCTGAAATATGTATTATCCGATGCTTCTGCTTTCGCTGGTTCGCTTTTACCCGAGAACCGCAAGATTTCCTCTTTTATGTTTCTCTTTTGCTTTACGCCCAAAACAAGATCAAAACCCAACTCTTTCAATTCATTCGGACTTGTCTCAGAATAACATCCCACTACCGTAAAAATGCTCTCTGGAGATCTCCTTTTCAATCTGCGATAAAGCTGTCTGAGCTTCCGCTCCGCCTCAGCGGTAACCGTACAGGAATTTATGATGTATATATCCGCATTATCGTCATCGAAAGCAACCAAAAACGCATCGCTAAGCTTTTCTGCCATACCCTGTGACTCATACTGATTCAATTTGCAGCCAAGAGTGAAAATGGATACTTTTTTCATCTGCTGTTGATCTTTCCTTCCAGCGCTACGTGAATTAGGTTTATCCTCGTGAAGATACCGACGAGCTGATGCTCATCATCCACCACGGGAATTGCTTTGAGTCTTTTTTTGATTAACAGATCGGCGGCGTGTATCGCCGTATCCTCTGGGTGAACTACTATGGGAGGGGTTACCATAAATTTTGAAACTGGCTCATCCTTTATTTCACCAATTTTCCTCACAAATTGATGTGTATCGGGTATAAAAGATGCACTTTGCAACAGCGAAAAGTAACTTGGAAGAGCGTTATTAATTATATCACTTTCGCTGATAAAGCCAACTACTCTGAAATGTTCATCAACAACAGGAAATCCTGATCTATTCTTTCTTATGCAGGAAACGATAAACTCTTCCACGGTTTCGTTTTCAAAAATGGCGGATACATCCTTTATCATTGCATTTTTGACTTTCATTGAATCACCTCAATCTGCTCAGTTCGAAAGACTCGGTGCACATTTCAACGTCTTCGATTGAAATAAACTCTTTTCCAATGAATTTCGTTTCGGCTATGGCAGCTGCCATTCCCCACTTTGCGGCTTCAAGAAGATCCTTTCTGTTTTTCAGAAGCCTATACACAACACCAGCAACAAAACTATCGCCAGTTCCAAGAAGATGCGACCGCTCGATATGTTCCTTTGCTTTTAGCAACCAAACTCCTTCAGATGTAGCAACGACATCGCCTTCGATTTCATAGGAAAGAATCGCCATTTTACTTCCCATTTTAACGGTCTCTTCTGCCGCTTTTACATAGTCCTCTAAGCTTTTCAGCGTTTCGCCCATATACTCCTTTTTACTTCTGAGATCAGGCTTTACAACGGTTAACAGGCCATTCTTTACAGCCAGTTCAAAGTGATCTCCGGTAGATTCAGAAATAACCATCTTCCCGGAATCCTTTGCCTTTTTTACGAGCTCCATGCAATAATCCGCTGGCACTCCGGGAGGAATGCTTCCAGAAAACACCATGCATTCCGCCCTTTTGAGCGAGATATCGAATCTTCTCATGAATTGTTTCAGTGATTTTTCGTCTATATTTGGGCCAAGAGAATTTATTTCCGTTATCGTGTCATTGGAAGGGTCGATTATCGCCAAATTTTCACGTGTTTCTTCATCGACAAAGACAAAATTCGTGGTTACCAAATCGCTCAGCATTCTCAGCTTTTGCTCGACTATTGAACCTATAAAACCTCCCAAAAAACCCATGGCAATGCTCGGAAGGCCCAAGCCAGAAAGAATCAGAGAAACGTTTATTCCTTTTCCGCCGGGTTCCATAACGGAGTATTTCTGGTTATTTATTCGGTGAAGTTCATTGATTTGAAAATTATTAACAACGACTTCCCTGTCTAAAGCAGGGTTCAATGTGACCGTTAAAACCTTCAAAGGGCACACCTCCGAACAATTAGGTTAAATGCTTAGCGGCCCATCAAAACGAATTTTTCAGGTTTACCCGCATATAAAATTTTACCATTTTTTAGATATATCAACAAATCAGCTATATCCATAAACCTGTGGGAAAAACGCGAAGAAATTAGAAGAGCTCGATCTCCCTTCGAATCCAAAAGAAGGTTTTTAACCACTGTACAGGATTGATCATCGAGATGATCTAAAACATTATCGATGATAACAACCTCTGGATCCCTTATGAATGTTGAATAAATGAGCAACGAAAGCTTTTCAGATGAAGAAAACCGTTTTAACGCAACCTTAGGGTTTATTTGAAGTAAATCCTGAAGGTTCAAAAGTTGCAATAGATCCAGCTCTTTATCAGTCAGCTCCTCAAAGCTGAAATCCTTTCCCTTCAGAAACCTGAAGAACTCAATAACGTTGAAATTATCCATGGTATACAAAAAAGAGGTATCTATATAGGAGATTTTCTGCCTGAGTTTCTTTTTCGGCAATTCTTGAACAGGGATACCATCGAATTTTATCGAACCCGTTCCTTCAACTTTATCAAAGAGTTCCTCATTTAAATGAATAAAAGATCTCAACAGCAAAGATTTGCCAGAATTTCTCGGACCATATATGAGTGTAACTTCCCCATGCTTGATAGTTAGGGTGATATCATCGAGCTTCTTCTCATTTTCCACCACGAGTGAAAAATGTTCTAAAGAAAGAGCAGCCTCATTCATGCGGCTGCCCTTCTTTTCTTTCTTCAGGTTTATTCATATAACTGGAGAGACGTTTAATGACCTCTTTATTGGCGTTTTCATCACCCTTGGTGGCGCGTTTAATTAAATCGATTTGTGAAAGAATTTTTGGACTGGTAGTTGTGTTAACGAGCACCTTTTTTGGCCCCATTTTCTCACGCCCCCTTACTATCGCATAAGAATTATACGCTACTTACTTTTACAACCGGTAATGCGAAAATTAAGAGGACTTTTCTAATTGAAAAAGAACCTATTTTTCCGATTTCGAGCTAGTCAGCATTCCAACAAGGGCTTTGAGCTGTTTGCTTCGCGAAGGGTGTCTCAATTTACGCAAAGCTTTAACTTCTATCTGTCTTATTCTCTCTCTTGTAACGTTAAAAAACTGTCCGACTTCTTCAAGGGTTTTTGTTTTACCATCCAGGAGTCCATACCGCATTTTCAACACCATGGCTTCTCTTGGACTTAAAGTATCGAGGACCTGATCTATGTGTTCTCTAAGGAGCATCTTCATTGCTGCTTCCTGGGGTTTTTCAATAGACTCGTCGTGGACAAAATCCCCCATGGTGGATTCTTCATCACCGCTTATTGGAGACTCAAGAGAAACCGTCTCTTTGGATGCGGCCAATATTTCCTCTATTTTCTCTGGTGGTTTGCCGGTTAGCTTTCCAAGCTCTTCAACACTGGGATATTCACCGTGTTCCTGAAGGTGTTCCCTGATCACTTTGTTGACCTTGTTTATCGTTTCAACCATGTGCACAGGAACCCTGATAGTCCTCGCCTGGTCGGCGATGGCTCTGGTTATGGCCTGCCGAATCCACCAGGTGGCATAAGTGCTGAACTTATAGCCCTTTTTCCAGTCAAACTTCTCAACAGCCTTTATCAGGCCGATATTTCCTTCCTGAATAAGATCAAGAAAGGTCAAGCCTCTTCCTATATAGCGTTTTGCTATCGAGACCACTAATCTCAGGTTGGCAGTAATGAGTTCCTCCCTCGCTTTCGGATCGCCTTTCTGGGCCCTACGCGCTAGTTCTCTCTCTCTGCTTGGCGTGAGAAGGGGAATTTTGCCGATCTCCTTCAAGTACATTTTTATGGGATCTTTTAGAGAAATGTTATCGTACATTTCAGGTTCTTCTTGTTCGAGGATCGTGGATAAATCTTCGCTTTCTTCAATTTCCTCAGAATCTTTCTTGGCGTCGGGGGATTTCTCGAGAATGGCAATCTTGTTCTTTTCGAACTCTTCATAAATAACCTCTACCAAAGAAGAATCAAAACCTTCGTAATCAGGTGGAAAAGCATTGTCTATATCTTCATAGGTGATGTAGTGCTGTTTTTTTCCCTTCTTCAACAATTCTTTAATACGCTTTTGAATTTCAGCTTTTGTAAACTCCGTTGTAGTGCTGCCGGCTTTCTTAGGTGCATTTGAAATGCCTTTCTTTGTTTCACCTGCCATGGTTATCACCACCTTCACGTGTTTTCCTTAACAGGCGAGATAATTCCAGCCTTCTTATCAACAAAGAATTCTTAGTTTCTTGATCCATTGCAAGCTCAATTTTTCTATCTAATTCCTTTATTTGTTCCATAATCAAAGAAGCTCCAACGCGCGTTTCGATATCTTCAACAATCCTCTGCGCTATTTCATTGCTGATAACATCTTCAGATAGCTGAAGCAGTTCTTCTCCTAATTCCCGGGGTGCGGTCTTTAACAATTCCTCAATTTCCAGTGACTTCTTGAGCATTGGGATTAATTTCTTTGTGCTACCAACTTCCGATAGCTCGAGAGCCCGTACAATGCGTTTCCTCAGATCCGGTCGGGAAAAGTACACGCGCATCAATTCCCTTTCCAGCGGTGTGAGTTTTGTCTTTTCAATATCCTGTTCTATATTTCCTTTACTCTCGCCTTTGAAATAGCCTTTCAGGTTTTCCTCCGGAAAACCGGTGCGTTCTGACAAAGCTCTCAACAGCATGTCATAGCTCGCTGAATCTCCTATGTTTTTGTATTTTATCGCAGAAGTTTTGAGCAAATTCACTAATTTTTTCTTCCCTTGACCGGTTGAAATGTCTATGCTTCTTTCAGCAAAGTCAACACGAAAAACCGGGGCAGGCACAGCATTGGCCAAAATTTCTCTGATGGTTTTTGAGCCTTTAGAGCAGAAAAGATCCGATGGATCCTTTGCATCGCTGTATCTGGCAACGGCAATTGAAAATCCCAGCTTTTCAGCCAGCTCTATTGAGCGGATACTCGCTTTCAGCCCGGCATCATCAGAATCATAAAAAAGCAGGATGTTCGATGTAAAATTCTTTACCGCCATGAGATGCCTTTCTGTCAATGCCGTTCCAAGTACACCAACGACATTCTCAACACCAGCTTCAAAAAGGGCCATGACATCAAAATAGCCTTCTGCCACCACAACATAATCAAGGCTCTTTATGGCCTTCTTTGCGTTGTTTAAGTTGAAAAGGACTTCTTTCTTTTTGAAATAGCGGGTTTCTGGTGAATTAATGTATTTGGCACCTGAAGTGCTTCCAGTAGCGCGGCCTCCAAGAGCTATTATCCGGCCAGTTTCATTGAAGATGGGGATCATTATTCTTCCAGCAAATCTGTCGATGATTTCTCCATTTCTGCTCAGAGCCACACCGGCTTTAATCAATTCATCTTTTGAAACACCTTGTTTTGACTGAATTTTCCTGATAAAAGTTCTACTTTCCGGAGAAAAACCAATCTGAAACTTTTTGATCGTCTCCAGTGTAAGTTTTCGCTTTGAAAGAAGATAATCAAGGATCTTTTGACCCTCTTCTTCAAAGAGAACCTGATGATAGGCTTTAGCCACTTTACTAAGGGTTGCCGTATATGCATCATACGCGGTGGACATCTTAAAATCTTCCGGTATTGGCACACCAGCGAATTCAGCGGCTTTGACAACGGCTTCAGTAAAGCTGAGGTTTTCTATTTTCTGAATAAAGCTAATGGCATCGCCAGACTCGCCACAGCCAAAACAATGAAAATAACCTTTGCTTGGGCTAACGTAAAATGAAGGATCGCTATCGCTGTGGAAGGGACACAGACCCCTCATGTAGTTGCCGGATTTCTGTAAAGCAACATAACGCTCTATAAGCGCCACAATATCGATTTTCTTCTTTACTTCCTCCACAAATTCCCTGTTGAACACTTAACCACCACCGGGCAGAATAAATGGGCCTGCTTTGCACAGGCCCATGATAAAAGGCAGCTTAACGTTTGGAGAACTGAGGGGCTCTTCTTGCTTTTTTGAGGCCGTATTTCTTTCTTTCGACTACTCTGGAATCGCTTGTAAGAAGTCCTTCTTTTTTCAGGAGAGGTTTAAGATCGGCATTAAATTCAACAAGGGCTCTGGAAAGCCCGAGTCTTATAGCTCCGGATTGCCCCGAAAGGCCACCACCGGAAACTCTCATGACAACATCAAATTTACCGAGGGTTTCAGTTAGCACGAGGGGTCTCAGTGCATGTCTAACCCAGGCATCGTTATGAAGGTAACCCTTCAAATCGTCGTATTCTTTTCCATTTATCTTGAACTTCCCGTTTCCCGGTCTTAGCCTGACACGAGCAACGGAAGATTTTCTTCTACCAGTCCCGTAATATTCAATCAGTCCCGCCATCTATTCTACCTCCTCACTTCACAAGCTCGACGGCTTCCGGTTTCTGCGCTTGGTGCTTGTGCTCCGGGCCGGCGTAAACCTTGAGTTTTTTCAACATCTTGTCACCGAGTTTTGTCTTTGGCAACATGCGCTTTACAGCAAGCTTGATAACCCTTTCAGGATATTTAGCAAGCATTTCCCGGGCTGACCTTTCTTTGATTCCGCCGGGATATCCGGAATGCCGGTAGTATTTTTTCTGGTCGAGCTTTTTTCCGGTTAACCTGATTTTTTCAGCATTTACAACAACAACGAAATCACCCGTGTCAACGTGGGGGGTATAAGTGGGTTTGGCCTTACCAGAGAGTATCAAGGCTATTCTCGTTGCTAAACGCCCCAATGGAACATCTGTTGCATCCACAAGATACCATTTTCTTTCAACACGATTTCCCTGAGGATCGGCAAGATAATGTTCGACCTTTTTTATCTCGCCTTTACGTTTTGTCTGCACTGTGAACTGTCTCGTGCCTATTTTATATACCGGTGTCTTTTGTATATTCATTATGCTTCCTCCTTTCGGATGATGCGCGACTTTTAGTCAGCGTACACACTTACGTATTTTCTGTTGTTCTTCGTTTCAAAGTGGATCTTTCCGTCGATAAGAGCATAAAGGGTAAAATCCCTTCCCATGCCCACATTTTTTCCGGGATGTATCTTCGTTCCTCTTTGTCTTATTATAATAGTGCCAGCTTTAACTAAAGAGTTCTCGCCGCGCTTAACACCGAGATACTTAGGATTGCTATCTCTACCGTTTCTCGCTGCACCGCCACTTTTCTTGTGGGCCATTTAGTTCACCTCCACCTCAATACTCGATTTTTTCGATCAGAATCTCGGTAAACCACTGTCTGTGGCCGTTGACTCTGTCGTAGTTTTTCCTTGGTCTGAACTTAACGATTCTGATTTTCTTGTCTCTGCCATGGCGAACGACCTTGCCGATAACCTTTACGCCTTCGAGGTAAGGCTTGCCCACTTTGGTACCGGATTCATCACGAAGGAGTAGCACTCTGTCAAACTCGATCCTATCACCTTCGGAATAATCTTTCTGTTTCTGGGTAAAAAGACTCATTCCCTCAGTTACTTTAAATTGTTTTCCCGAGGTTTCAATAACTGCGTACACTGTTACACCTCCTTGTGCAATAAAAAGTAGCTGAGTCAGGTACCCATCGGATTTATAACCTGCCTCAAGCTCTTTTAGTCATCACTTTCGATATTTTAACACATTCTAAGCCCATAACCAGTGGAATTGGTAAACTTTTCTTTAATTTTTCAGCTTTCGCTGACGACTTTTCTCACATTGACAGAAACCTCAGGTCTGGTATAATTTTATTGTTTGGAGGCGTATCCTAATCGGCTAAGGAGCCGGTCTCGAAAACCGGTGGGGTTGTTGCCCCTTGTGGGTTCGAGTCCCACCGCCTCCGCCAGAGGGCGGTGTTCCGCCCTTATTTTTTGGAGGTGTGTCTATGTATTTGAAGAAGATAAATAGTCTTCTTGCTGAAAGAATTGAATCTGGAACGGTCAATTTCTCGATTCCTAGAGAATGGTTCCCGCCTCGTTACGAAGGAACGGTTAAACTCAGTGGAAAGTGGATTTTCGTCAACCCCTACGAATTCGGCTCCAGCATCTGCTCGTTCATCCTCTCCAGGGGAAAAGAGGGCGTGAACTATCTACAACCCCTTTCAAGAATCAACAAAGAAACAACCCCTGACTGGATACAAAAAGCCAACATCTATGGAGCTTTTATAAGGTCAACCTCCGCTTATGGGCACCTGCACCCGGATCACTATGACCCCATGGATGCCGAAGGTTATACAGAAAGTGGCACTATACTGAAAATGCTTTTCATGTTGCCATACCTTTCTGCTATGGGATTTGATGCAATATATTTCCTGCCCGTAACCAAATACAGTGATCTCTTCAAGAAAGGTGAAATCGGCTCCCCCTATTCTGTGAAGAACGTCTTTGAAATAGACCCACGTTACCACGATACCCTCCTGGATGGCATGAAAACAGATGAAGAATTCAAAGCCTTTATCGAAGCGGCGCACATCCTTGGCATCCGAATAATACTCGACTTCATTCCCAGAACCGCAGCACGTGATTCAGAACTCATTCTCGACCATCCTGAGTGGTTCTACTGGATTGACGTAGCCGAGCTGGAAAACTACTTTCCGCCAAAAATCCCTGAGCTCGGATTTGAAATCCCTTCCAACCAAAATCTCGAAATTATCTACGCTAATCCCGATGTGCAAAAACACCTGAAAAAATTCAAATTGGCACCAAATATAACAAACCCCGAAAAATGGGATAATTTTGTGGCGGCTAATAAAAATAACCCAGAGTTTCTCAATGAACTTGCAAAAACCTTTGGAGTGATAACGCCTCCCGGCTTCTCTGACTGGGTAAACGACACCCAACCAACCTGGGATGATATTACTTTCCTGAGGTTTTATCACGACCACCCTGCAGAAGCTGCAAAGTACTTGAAAAACCCGGCATCACAACCGCCCTATATTCTCTACGATGTCATAAAAGCCTCTCTCTTTCCGGGAAATGAACCTATAACTGAATTGTGGAAGACCATAGAAGGCATTATGCCTTATTTCAATAAAAAATTTGGTGTTGATGCGGCAAGGCTCGACATGGGACATGCTCTACCAGTTGAACTCGAAAAATCAATAATCCAGAAAGCTCACAAAACTGACCCTGCCTTCGCTGTGATAGCAGAAGAACTCGTCATGGAAAACGATGAAAAGTCCAAAAAATCCGGATACAGCGGGATACTCGGTAACACATGGTGGATGGAATCGAGAATAAAAGAGGGAAAACTGAAGGAACTTTGCTATAAAGTGCTCCCGAATTTGAAGATTTCGACATTGGGAGCTGCTGAAACACCTGATACTCCCAGAGCTGCAACTAGAAAAGGTGAAAAGCTTTTCTCAAAGTTCGCCACCACGTTGAATTACTTTTTGCCCAATGCAATTCCTTTTGTCAACTCTGGACAGGAGATATTTGAAATTCAACCGATGAATTTGGGTTTGGATAACAGTGAAGAGGGAAGATTTGTTTTACCAAGAGACGACAGATTTTATGGGAAGCTCGCTTTTTTCGACCACTACGTGCTTCACTGGAATTCGAATGACAATATGATAAAACTCATATCATCCCTTTCAAAAGTTCGCTCTGAAAATCTCGATCTTATAACTCCTGACTACCTGAGACTACTTTTTGAAAATGAAACGAGACTCATTGGATATTTATATTGGAATTCAAAAAAAGGACTGCTCCTGATAGCCAATGCAGACCTTTACAATTCAAAAGAAATCTTCATAGATCTGGGATATTACACCTGGAAAGAAAAGCATGATGTTAGGTGGCGCATAAGAAATTATAGAGAAGACAATTCCCTGTGGAAAACCTCTGGGACATTGAATTTTACCGCGAGTCCCGGGGAGATAATGATAGCAACAATAGAATAAAAAACAGGCTGAAAAGCCTGTTTTTTTATTCGTTGGGTTTAACTAAAAATTTTATAGCTGTTCTCACTTCACCGTCAATTTCTACGTCGGCAAAGGATGGTAAGCAAACCAGATTAATTCCGCTCGGAGCAACATATCCCCTGGCGATTGCTATCGCTTTTACAGCCTGGTTTACAGCGCCTGCACCAATTGCCTGTACCTCTGCTATCCCCTTTTCCCTAATAACCCCGGCTAAAGCACCAGCAACTGCATTGGGTTTAGAGCTAGATGCTACTTTCAAAACCTCCATGGATGCTACCTCCTTTGTGTCCCTTGCAACAACCGGAAGATGGCGCGCCCGGCAGGATTTGAACCCGCAACCATCGGATCCGAAGTCCGATGCTCTATCCAGTTGAGCCACGGGCGCGCATAACAAAATGGGGTGGCTGGCGGGATTTGAACCCGCGACCACCTGATCCACAGTCAGGCGCTCTGCCAGCTGAGCTACAGCCACCACAACGAAAGGAATATTTGGTGCGCCCGGCAGGACTCGAACCTGCAACCCTCGGATTAGAAGTCCAATGCTCTATCCTTTGAGCCACGGGCGCTGGAGCGGCCGACGGGACTCGAACCCGCAACCCTCGGCTTGGAAGGCCGATACTCTACCAATTGAGCTACAGCCGCTTAAATGGTCGGGGAGACTGGACTTGAACCAGCGACCTCCTGTGCCCAAGACAGGCGCGCTGCCATCTGCGCTACTCCCCGTCGCTGGATTAAATATATCAGATTTTCGGTCAAACGTCAATATCCCTGCCGGGTTACTAGAGCAATGAAAAGAAATCTTCACAAACGCAAAGCCATTCCGTAGGAACGCACAACCGTGACGAAGTCAAGTCACGCACGGCTTGATCTTTACTTTAGCTCAACACAGCCGCCACGCAGCAACCTTCTCGATTCTCGGATCTCAATTACCGTTGTCGGTTGTACGTTGTGCGTTGTACGAATTTTTCTAAACCCCAGACCCTAGACCCTATACCCAATCTTTTCCCATTCCACCGTATCATTGACTATTTTT
>Ga0209834_10000105_pt1 | contig 47821 bp, 36 predicted proteins | sample Mar14236cmmetaG_FD_184134 | JGI IMG/M metagenome (GOLD analysis project Ga0209834, IMG submission 184134) | Marine hydrothermal vent microbial communities from Guaymas Basin, Gulf of California to study Microbial Dark Matter (Phase II) - Marker... ... | reverse complement strand
CTGTTGGCAGACATGTGTACCTCCTGAGGAGAGCATAAATTGTCCCAAATGGGCTTTACGACCCCCAGTATAGAACATTTGTTCTACTTTGTCAAGGCCCTTTTGTTGAAAATGCTCCCCCTTACGACCAATCAAACAGGCGCAAAATTCCTCTCAGCAGCAAGCCAATTACGGGAAGCATACCAGACCCAACAGGGGATGCGCACCGGTGACATAAATATATCTTCCATGTGTGATTGCCAATAGTTTTGGGTTCGGTTCCCGGGCGGGAATTGAACCCTGAACACACACTTCTGATTTGAATCACTTTCCATCATCCATAGTGATCCAGATTTATTCCGGAGGAAACCCCGACCTCGGAATTGTTCATTAACCCCAAAACCCGCCATGCGGCGGATTCAGTTCTTGGGGCCCGAATCAAGATAGCTCAGTTAACAAGGGAATCAAAACAATGGAGTCGGGGACTTGACAGAAATCTGCCAAACCTAACCCACAAAGGCTATGCGCAGGATCGGCGCCCTCCAAACCGGGATTTACCCCAGCGCCCAATAAGGCAGGGTTCCTGCTTTCAGAAAATAATTCAGGATCACAGATCTGGCTGGGTAGGATGGGATTGCTGTTCCAGGGGAAGGACAACATGGAATTCACTGCCCGGGAGGTGATCGGCGTCTTTCATCATGCGCTCCACCCAGATCCGGCCGTTGTGGGCTTCAATGATGCTGCGGACAACTGCCAGCTCTTCACCGGGCTTCTCCTCTCCCGCGGCAATTTCATCCAGGAGAGAGAAATCCACCTGCATCGGGTTCATGTGCTCCTGGAAGAAGCGGTCCTTGGCCTCCGAGTCGATTCCAATCCCCGTATCACAAACCACTATTTCCGCCCCTTCCCATTTCAGGACTTCGGACCGGGGGGGGATATACCTGCCTTTGATCGTGATCTTACCGCCGGAAGGAGTATGGGTCATGGCATAATTGATCAAGATCTCAAAGACCTTCTTAAGGGCAGCGCTGTCCCCATATACTGGAGGGATCTCTCCCAGGCTATCGTGAGAAAGTTTGATCTTCCGGGCCTGAACCTTGCCCCGCAAATCTTGACAGATGCCGTCTATCAGGGTGTAGAGTGACAACGGAGTGGTGTCAATGTTCAAATTCTTCGGTTGAATAGTTGCGGTGTCGAGCATGTTCTCAATGATCGCTTGCAGGCGATCCGATCCAGATACGATCCCCTTGATCAGTTCGCTGTAATAATCATCTTCCATCAAGGTTTTATCATCCGCCAGAAGCTGGGAATACCCGCTGACAATCGTTAATGGTGAGCGAAGTTCATGGGCTTTAATGCTGATAATGTCCGTGGCTGATTTTTTTATCTGCTCGATCTTGTCCAGGGCTGTGTTCTTGGATGCTCTTGCCCTTCTCAGCTGGCTGTCAATTCTTGTCATGTTTGCGACCAGGCGGGCGTTCTGCAGTGCGACGGAAGTCTGATCAGCAACTGTCGAAAGCAGCTCCAGTTCTTCATCCGAGAATGATGCCCCGGAACGCTTTTGCGAGAGGGCGAACAAGCCAATCCACTCATCTTCAGTATGAATGGGGACCAGCGCTTCCACTGCCAGGGACCGGATCCAGGCCATCACGTTTTCCGGAATGGTCTGGAACTTGGGAATGAACTCCAGCTCGGATTGAGTTAGGGGGCGTTTTTCTTCCGCAAGCACTTTGGTTATCGGATTGTGAGCTGGAAGAAACTCCAGGTCAGGCAATGTCGCAGTAGAGCCCTGGACAGCCTTCAGGCACCAATTGGGAGGATCCTTTTCCGGTTCCAATCTATCGACCAGGAACAGCGTTCCTTTTTGGACATCAAGGGACTCACAGATCATCTCAATAGTTACCTTGGAAAGCAACTCAAGATCCAGAATGCTGCTGAGAGTTTTGCTGTAAGAACGAATTTCAAGAGTCCTGCTCTTTTCGCTCGGTATGACGCCCAGCAAAATGGATTTGATCATCCTGTGCGCAGGCAGGAAAAAGATCAACGCCACGACCGAAAAGAACACCCCGATATATACCGGCTTGTACCAGGGCAAACCCATAAAAAATCTTTCCAAAATCAAGAAGCCCAGGGCATAAATTAGCAGGATGGTAATGCCTGTCAGGGTGTAAGCGGCAATTTGGAATCCCAGATTCTTCAGATCTGGTAAACGGTAGGTGAGGACCAGGTAGTTCAATATGATCGTCGCCAGCAATAAAAGAACGCATCCCTGCAGGCTCCTGCCCAGCAAAAAGAGCGCTGAACTGCCAATGTAGAGGATTAATGCGGAGGTCCAATAGATCGCTCTTTGTTTGACCACACTTCGTTCTGTTCGTCGATACGCCTGGAGAATCTGAATGCTCGTCCAGGTCACGAATACTCCCCATCCCACAGCTTGCACTACTGTGGATAATATCGAGGGCGATAATCCTTCAGGAGACCTGCCCCAGGCTACCTTTCCAGGTAACACAGCCCAGGCTTCCGCTAACACAGCGATGAGAACGATCCCCAGGGCGGCGATTAACCACAGCCAGCTGGGGTCTTCTGCCCTGAAGACCGCCAATGTCAGCGCAAATATCACCCCACTGAAAAGGAGCAGGCCATAAAGGGGCAAATTAAACTGGATTGCCGGGACTAAGAAATCCCATAAATTCAATTCTGATCCCAGTAGAACCAGGGTGATCAAGAAGAACAATCCCAGCATGATCACCAGCAGATAATCGGCAATTTTATAGATGCGCAGCTTCCGGACAGCGTTGAAAATCAAGCTGGCGCTGTAGAGTGCCAGACAGATATAAAACAGTGCCTTTAAGGTCAGAATCCCATTCATAATAACCTTATTCTACTTCATCAACTGGCTCCCCGCTTCCAGTCCTGTAACCACCGGAGGGATTCGGACCAAATCATCCGCTCTGGTCAGCACAAATATCAGGTTGCTCTTGCCGAATACTGGTTCCGCCTGCCATGAGCAGGATGTCCTTGCAATCAGCCGCGCCGGCATCCAATCCTCCCTGCCAGGGCCAGGATAGCAGGTTTCCCGGGCCTGATCTGCAGTCCAGGAACAAATACTCCCGGATCCTCCAGGTCATCCAAGCTATCTGGAATGATACCATAATGATGGACCCTCGCTCCCAAATCCCGAATCAATGCGCCCGGTGTATAGGAATCGATATCAGGGATCTGTTCTGCTCTCGGTTGACGGTCCGGGAAGATCACCTCATCGCTGCTGGAAATCACTCCAAGCAACGGAGACTTGACAAGATAGATTTCCGTGAGTCCCGCCGGGAAAACAGCCTGTCCACCGCTGCTCGAGGTGTAACCCGAGATAAAAATGCCGGTACAAACCTCCTTTCAGTCCCTCATTAAAAAACCCAAGCAGTGAATGCGATCAAATAGAGGGGTAGAAAGAACACGACCAGCGCCAGGAAAATGATCAGCGGCCAGCGGACAGGAGTACCATGTTCCAATCCAGAATAGATCCTGATTAAAACCCCTGCCGGTAAAAGGGTTAGAAATACCGGTCCGACGATCCTCTGCGGCAGCCCGAATAGCATCGCTGCCCCAAACAGTAAAAAGGCACTTAATACCAGCAAGTTGTGCAGGAAAATCCCCCTCACCCAGCCTAACCGAACCATTAAAGTCTTCCGATCAGCCCGGCAGTCCTCCGGGTATGACCTCAGGCGCAGGGTGAGAATTAACGCCAGGTGGAGTGGAAAAAACGGAGAAATGCCCAGGGAAAGAAAATGATGAAATTCACCATAAAGCATATAAAAGGACAGCGCAGGGGGAAATATCACCAGACAGATCGAAATCACGAATTCACCAATACCGGAATACTTCAATTTCAATCCGGGTGCGACCACCAGGGTAGTAAAACTGAAACACGCCAATAGAACCATACCTACAGCGGGTGTAATTCCACCTCGCAACTCCATCAAGATCGTCAACACACCCGCGGAGGAAAACAGCGCCAGCGCTCCAAACAGGCGCAGGTTGGATTGCGGAGATTCTTTTTGGTCCTCAGACGGGGGCACGGTGTATTTGGCAGGGAGGACCGGAGTCTCAAAAGAAATCTTGAAATAATCCCCTAAAAGAAATGCGCCCAGCAATAAACACAGCAACCAGGATAACCCCAATCCCAATGCGGACAGGTCCATCCTGGCGCCCAGATAACGGGCCAGCCCGGCTCCGACCAGATACATGGCCAGAGCGGTCATCAAATGGATAGGGCGCATAGTACGAATTAGAGAGGTTTGCTTCAGATCAGTCATCTCCCCTTGATTATAACTAGCTTTCAACGGCCGGGAAGGTGACTTCTCAGATCCAGAAGAGTGGCTGTTCTTTCAGCGCCGGACCAGATTAGAAAGGAAGAACCACAAATTGGCTGGCCTCTCTGCCAGGCGGCGGACGAAATAAGGATACCATTCCTGGCCATAAGGGACATAGACCCGGACCGGATAACCACTCTTGACCAGGGTTGCCTGCAAGTCCTCGCGGATCCCATGCAGCATTTGAAATTCCAGGCCAGTTTTTTTCAAGCCGATCCTTTCGGCGTACTTACAGGCATTTTCTATCCGCAAGGGATCATGTGTGGCAATCGCAGCCAGGGGCGGAGTTCCTCCTCCCTCACTGATTTTGGATCCTGTCTCCAGGGATCTGTCCAGCAGCAGTCTGCTTATGCGGTCAAAATTCTCATCCACATCCGCTTTGCGATGAAAGGCTATATGGCGGGGTTCTTTATAGGCGCCTTTACAGATGCGGATCTTGCTGTCCTTGGCCAGCAAGTCCTTCACGTCCTGTTCAGAGCGGTGCAGACTGGCCTGGATCACAATCCCAATCTGCGCCGCAAATTCCTCATCGCGGACTTTTCTAAACAGGTCCAGTGTCCTTTGGGTCAGTTCAGAATCCTCCATGTCAATGCGGACGAAAATCTCTTCCTGGCGGGCTTTGGCCATGATGCGGCGCAGGTTCTCTTCGCATAAGACCGGATCAACAACCAATCCGATTTGACTGAGTTTAATGGAAATCCCTGAACACAAGCTATCAGTGCTCAGTCGGTTGATAATATGAATGATCTCATCAGCCGCCTGCCTGGCATTTTCTTGAGAGGTGACGTTCTCGCCCAAATGATCGAGCGTGGCACAAATTCCTTTCTGCCCTAATTTCCGCACAACGACTACGGCTTCATCAAGCGTTTCTCCTGCAACAAAGCGGGCTGCGGTCTTTTTGGCGAATCCCCAGCGTTGAACGATATTCCTGGCCCATTGCGCCTGAGATAGATAGACTAACAACAGTTTCAACATATCCCCAATTCCTTCCCAAGAAATTTGCCCAATACTCTAATCCTACTCATTGTATCCCAAAATCGCCATGTCGAATTTACTCCAAACCCACGCTTAAAGTCAGTCCTTCGGCTGAGATACTTTCGGATCTGTGATCTAAAAAATGCCTTCATCCCATCCGCCAATACCACGCCATCTATATTCTGCAGCCAACAAGGTATGATAGAATTAACTGGAAATCCGGACAAATGGCATAACGGGGCCAGGAAATGCTTAAAAAGCAATATATCAAAAGCCGCAATGTGTATAAAGTTACCTTCCGCCTTGCAAAGCATGAGCAGCCGGATTATGAGATCAACACCGTGTCCCTGGTAGCGGATTTTAATGATTGGAGCCTTACAGTCAACCCTATGGAAAAGTTAAAGAACGGGGATTTTAAAACTATTGTTGAACTGGCTCCCGGTAAAAAATATGAGTTTCGTTATTTGTTAAACGGAAAAAAATGGTACAACGAATGGGAAGCTGATGAGTACATCCTGGGTGATTTTGGTAAGGATAACTGTGTGATCGAACTCCTTGAGGTCTGAGTACCTGACTGCTACTCACCTCCCCTTTACAGGAGAGTGGAACGAGCACTCCCGCCCATTTCCCCGGTATTTTCCTTCCTGATTGGCAACCCGCAGATCCTGTGATAAACTTCCCCCTACGCCAGGCTATCTCCTGATGGAGTTTACTTGTGAGACGACGACCAAGATTTTCAGCGCTGAGTTGGTTAGCGATCCTTTTCCTGATCGCGGCAGCCTTATTCACCACTTGGCAATTTGTCCGCTTCAGTCGGTTGAGGACTACCTATCCCGGCAACATGACCATTGCTGAAGTCCCTGTGGGTGGGCTTGACCGCCAGGGTGCCGCTGAACGGCTGCTTCAAGCTTATTCCCTCCCAGTAGAGATGAGCTATGATGACCAGATCATCCTCTTTGAGCCATCCATCTGCGGTTTTGAGTTGGACCTGGAAAGCATGCTGGCCGCAGCAGATTTGGAGCGCACCAAACAATCGTTCTGGGCAGGATTCTGGGATTATCTCTGGGGCAGGCAATTCAAGACTCTCTCTATTCCCTTGCGGGCAACATTTTCGGAAAGCCGTCTGCGCACATACCTGGAAGATGAGATTGCGGCCCGCTATGACAAACCTCCCCTGGCGGCTGTACCCCAAACAGGGACCGTGAACTTCACGCCGGGCACTTATGGGACCGAACTGGACCTGGACACAGCCATCTTGTTAATTGATGGCGCTATGAAATCCGTTACCAACCGGTCCGTCAACCTGCCCAGGAAACAGACCAACCCACCCCGGCCATCGCTTCAGAATTTAGAAACATTCCTCAAGCAGACCATAGATTTGAATGAATTCGATGGCCTTGTTGGTTTGTACATGAAGAACATGTCCACCCAGGAAGAGGTCCATTTCGCTTACCAGAATGGCATTGGGATCCCCACCAACCCGGATGTCGCTTTCACAACTGCCAGCATCGTAAAAATACCCATCATGACCTCTGTTTTCCGGAGGATCGATGAGAATGAGGATCCTGAAACCTTCAACTTGCTCCAAAAAATGATCGTCGAATCCGGGAATGATCCTGCAGATTGGGTGATGGAAAGCGTGATCGATCCCGATCTGGCCCCACTGGAAGTGACCGCTGATATGCAAGCCTTGGGCCTTGAGAACACCTTCATGGCTGGCGAATTTGGCCTCGGTTCCCCCTTATTGCGGGTTTATAAGACCCCTGCCAACCAGCGCACAGATATAAACACGGATCCAGATCTCTACAACCAGAGCACACCCTCTGATATAGGCATGCTCCTGGAAGACATCTATCTATGTGCTGATAACGACCAGGGAACCTTTAAAGCAGTTTTCGGAGAGGAGATCACCCAGGACGAATGCCAGGTGATGATCGATTATCTCGCCCAGAATAAGATGCCATCCCTGCTGAAAGCTGGTGTTCCGGATGTGACGGAAGTCGCCCACAAACACGGCTGGGTGACAAGTAACAACGGGGTCATGCAATCGCTGGGTGACGCGGGGATCATTTTCTCCCCCGGGGGGGACTACGTTCTGGTCATCTTCCTCTATCACCCTACGCAGCTGATCTGGAGCAACGCTTCTTACCTGGTTGGTCAACTTTCAGGCACGATTTACAACTTTTACAATCAAACTCTGCAGTAGCCCTCAGGTCGATTCAAGGCAAATCCAATCCATAGCGAAAAACCGCCTGTTTAATTGGCGGTTTTTTTGATCCGGGGATGGCAGAGTCATAAATCGCGGTTGAGTAAAAAGGGGCCCAATTCTGACAGAGCATCCTTTTCCCTGCCTTCTGGGAAGCCTTCCAGGTTCTGGATGGCGTTCTCAACACACAGGCTGGCTTCAGCCAGGGCCTGGTCGATTACGCCGCTTTCATTAATGCGCTTGATCAATCCATCGGCTTCCTCTTGCGTGGCAGTGCCATCCAGGCAGGCAAGCAGTACCTGGTCATCCGGGTGCTGCTCACCGTAATAGATCGCCGGTAATGTTGGAATTCCCTGCCGCAAATCGCTCCCAATCGGTTTGCCAACCCGTTCTTGATTGCCAGTGAAGTCCAGGACATCATCCACGATCTGGAAAGCTTTGCCAAGCTCTTTCCCATAGATTTCGGCGGGCTCGACATACTTGCGATCCGCAGGACTGATCATCGCCGCAGCTCTTGCGGAAAGAGCGAATAGAGAACCTGTTTTTTCATAGATTCGATAATAATAATCTTCCCGGGTGGGAACTTGCGATTTCCCGAACAACTGGGATAATTCACCATTAACAATGATACTGAGGGTCTCTGCGAAAAGGCTCATCGCCTCAGTGGATCCGATCTCGGCCGCCAGCCGGGCAGCCTGGGCAAAGATATAATCGCCCGTCAAAACGGTCGCCGCTGGTGTCCAGTGTGAATTAAGTGTTGGATTTCCACGACGCAGCAAGGCTCCATCGATCAAATCATCATGAACCAGTGTCGCAGTATGCAGCAATTCGATAGAGGCGCCGAGGGAGATCAGTTTATCTTCTTCCGCACCCAGCATAATTCCCATCAGCAAGGTAACGATCGGACGGATCCGTTTTCCACCCGCAACCATCAGGTGATCCAGGGCAGCCATCAAATCAGGGTGGTATCCTGATGAATAGGAAACCATTTTTTGATCTACCTTGACCAGTTTATCTTCAAGGTAATTTAAGAAACCAACATCAATCAAAACATTACTCCCACATAAATAAAGCAGCCGCGTTAGCGTATGTTTGTTCAGCAACCCGGTCCGGTGGCACGTCAATTACTTCACTTATTTTATCAACAATATAAAGAACATGGGCAGGTTCGTTGCGTTTTCCGCGCTTCTCCTGGGGAGATAAAAATGGGCCATCTGTCTCTACGAGAATCCTGTCCAGCGGCACGGCTTTTACGACCTCTCGTAATCCTTCAGCGTTCTTGTACGTCACCGGACCGGTAATTCCCAGGTAAAATCCCAGCTCAACTGCCCGTTTGCTTTCGAACACATTGCCTGAAAAGCTGTGGATCACTCCTGGTTTGTGGGGGCGTGCCTGGAATGGAGGTGACGCGCTGTTAACCCATGTTTCAAGAATTCTCAGCAGATCCTCCATGCAGGAGCGGTCTTCCTCGGATTGATTCCTGACATGCAGAATGACGGGCAGATTTGTTTCAAGAGCCAGTTCAAGCTGCTGCTGAAGGATCTCTTGCTGCAGATCCCTGGGGGTTCTGTCTCGATAATAGTCCAGGCCTATCTCCCCAATCGCAACGACCCCGGGGTGGTTGGCCATTTTCATTAACCCGGGCAGCGTCCCTTTGTTCCAGGAATTTCCACTGTTGGGGTGAACCCCGACTGCCGCGTACAGGAGGGGATCCTTTTCTACCAGGGCGAGGATTTCCTGGCTGGAATCCAGGTCTATCCCCGGAACCAGAATCCGCCCCAGGCCCGCCCCCCGGGCTCGATCCAGGACAGCATCCAGGTCAGGATGGTAATCCTCAAAATTCAGATGGCAGTGTGTGTCTGTTAGAACCACTAATCCTCATCATCGATACCGGCAATCTTAAGCCCATCCTGCAGGATGGTGTCCACCCGGTCTCCGTAAGTCGTTTCACAATAGACCCTGATAATCGGCTCTGTTCCTGAGAAGCGGATCAGCAGCCAGCCGCCATCCTCTAATTCGAATTTGTATCCATCCAGAGTGACAAGGTTGGTGACCTTCAATCCGCCAATGGTTTCCGGGTTTGCGGACTCGATCCCCCGGATCTTCTCAGCCCGCTCCCCCTTGAAGGGGGTATCGATCCGATCATAATAATGGGCACCCACTTTCTCAAAAAGCAGATCGAGCAGCTGGGAAGGTTTTTTACCCAGTTTGACCATGAAATCCAGAAAATACAGGCCGGCCAGGATACCATCACGTTCTGGAACATTCCCTTTAAAAGCATACCCTCCGGACTCTTCCCCACCGATCATGGCATCGACTTCGATCATTTTCGGTGCCACATATTTAAAACCCACTCCGGTGTTGTAAACCGGAACATCATAGATGGCCCCTAATTTTTCCAGCATGGTCGTTGTGGAGAGGGTTTTTACGATTGGTCCCCTCATCCCCCGCACCTCAAGCAAATAATAGGCCAACAGGGCGAACACGCGCAGCTGGTTCACAAATTCGCCATTTTCATCACCAATTCCCACCCGATCAGCATCGCCATCATTGATCAGCAGCACATCTGCCTGATATTCTTCGACAGCCTGCAAACCAACATCAACATTGGGTGGAATTGGTTCAGGACGGGTCATTTCAGGGAAATTGGGATTACGATCCTGATGGATTTCAAATACCTCTGTCTTTCCACCGCCAATCAGATTGTGGAACCAACCCGCGCCGTTGCCCCACATGGGATCCACCAAGACCCGCAAGCCGGCATCCTTGATGGGCTGGAGGTCGATCAGGGTCTGGATATGTTCTATGTAGGCCGGTGCAGCATCAAAATACTGGACCTTCCCGGAAGCGAGGGCCTCTTCAAGCGGGGTACGCATGACCTCTTCCTCCGTATCAGGGATGTTGCTTTCAATCTGCTTCAGCCCTGCAGGGTCGATCGCCCCGCCATTTTCATCCCTCACTTTGAACCCATTATCAGTAAAAGGATTGTGGGAGGCGGTGATATTGATAGCAGCCGCCGCTCTTTTATCCACGACCGCGTAGGAAATTACCGGGGTAGGCGTAGGCCCATCAGTCAAGTAGACCTTAAAATCATTCCCTGCCAAGACTTCGGCAACAGCTGCCGCAAATAATTCAGCCTGATAACGGCGGTCATGTCCAACTACAACCCAGCTCCCCTGGTAATCATTAGCAGTCAAGTAATCGGCGAAACCCTGGGCACAACGCCGTACATTCGCAAAGGTGTAATCTTCTCCTACCTGTCCCCGCCAACCGTCTGTTCCAAATTTGATTTCCTGAACCATAGTACCTCCAATAATGTAACATTAAGCCAAGGTATTATAACAAAGAGCTGAGCGAATTGGGAGCACAGCCAGCCTCTTCTGCCTATGTTATGATGATGGATGTCAAAAGATCAGCCATCTGCCAAGCATGCTATAATCGCTGGAAACATATGAACACACCCACCTATTTAGACTATGGGGCAACCACTCCAATAGACAGGCGAGTTCTCTCGGTCATGCTCCCCCATTTGGAAAGTACGTTTGGGAATCCATCCTCGCTGCATTATTGGGGACAGCAAGCGGAGAGAGTCCTGGACGAATCCCGGCAGACCATGGCGGAACTCATGGGCGCGCTGCCTTCTGAGATCATCTTCACTTCCTGTGGATCGGAAAGCGATAATTTGGCTCTTCGCGGGGGTGCGCTTGCCAGAAGGGAAGCTGCCGGGTGCAATAGGATCCTGATCTCTCCCATCGAGCACCCAGCAATAAGCAATACTGCCGCGCAGCTGGCGACGCAAAATGGTTTTGTAATCGAAACTCTGCCAGTGGACAGCACCGGTCGAATCCTCCTCGAGGAGATGAAAATCCGCCTGGGGGCTGATGTTGCCCTGGTCTCTGTGATGGCGGCCAACAATGAAATCGGCACCCTCAACCCGATCCCGGAGATTGGCTCACTGTGCCGGGAACACCAGATCCCATTTCACAGTGATGCGGTCCAATATGGAGCTCATTTTCCAGTGGATGTCAGCAATCTGCCTGTTGATATGGTATCCCTGGGCGCGCATAAATTTTACGGGCCCAAAGGAATTGGTGCCCTTTATGTCCGCAGCGGTACTCCCCTTGTACCTGTCCAAACTGGAGGATCGCAGGAATTTGGCTTGCGGGCAGCAACAGAAAACGTGCCCCTAATTGCCGGCATGGCCAAGGCATTCCAATTGGTCCAGGAAGAAGGATCTCAGCGAATCCAGCACCTCGTCCCCCTGCGGGACAAGATGATCCGGGATGTACTTAAAAACATCCCTGGCAGCCGATTAACTGGCGCAGATCCAGACTCCAGGCTCCCCAACCATGCCAGCTTTGTATTTGAAGGCCTGGACGGAAACTTGCTGATCCAGGTACTGGATAGTGAAGGGTATGCCTGTTCTTCAGGGTCTGCCTGCAAAACCGGGGATCCAAAACCATCCTCCGTACTCACACACCTGGGCTACACACCTGATTGGGCCCTGGGCTCTTTAAGGGTGACGTTGGGCAAAGACACAACCCGGAAGGCGGTCAGCCGATTTCTAGAGATACTTCCCGGTTGTGTGCAGCGTGTCCGCGAGGCAGATCAATGAATTCCGATTCAGCGCCAAGGATTGTTGTTGGGTTAAGCGGGGGGGTAGACTCCTCAGTGGCTGCCGCCTTATTAAAGGAAGAGGGTTGGCAGGTGATAGGAATCATGCTGCGCTTGTGGAGCGAAGCCGGAACGCTGAACCGCTGTTGCCCACCAGACGCAGTGATTGAAGCCCGAAATATCGCCCAGCAACTGGATATCCCATTTTACGTGGTAGATGCCAAGCAAGCTTTTTATGATGCTGTCGTAGAGCCATTCATTGCTGGCTACGCGAGTGGGCTTACCCCCAATCCTTGCCTGCGCTGCAACCGGTTGATCCGCTGGAGTTTTTTACGTTCCCGGGCAAAAGCCCTGAATGCTGACAAGATAGCCACCGGCCATTATGCCCGGACCAAGCTGCTGCCCAACGGCATCGTGCAGCTGTTAAAGAATCCGGATACCGAAAAGGATCAGTCCTATTTTTTGCATCTTCTCACTCAGGATGACCTCCTCGGCACCGTGTTCCCCCTGGCAGAATTATCCAAAGCCGAAGTTCGAAAACTGGCACGAGAGTTTTCGCTGCCGGTCGCTGACCGGCCAGACAGCCAGGATCTGTGCTTTGTAGGTCAGGGAGATTATCGTGATTTTCTACGGAAAAGTCTCCCCAACGCGTTGAGGCCAGGCCCTATTCTCAACCAGGATGGGGAGCAGCTTGGTGAACATACTGGCCTGTCTGACTACACCATCGGCCAGCGCAAAGGCCTGGGAATTGCCGGGCCAGAGCCATATTATGTGATCCAGAAGGACATCGAGAATAATGCCCTGGTAGTTGGCATTAAAACTGAGCTGGGTAGAACCAAGTTTTACACACACACAACCAACTGGATAGCCGGGAGTGTTTCTGCGGAACCTTTTCCGGCCGAAATCAAGATCCGCTATAAATCCCGCCCTATCCCCGGTCTGGTCACTCCTCTCCCTGATCACCAGGCTGGCATAATCCTGGAAGAGCCCGCCCCTGACATCACCCCAGGGCAGGCCGGGGTCTTTTATCAAGGCCAGATCTGCCTGGGCGGTGGAACCATCTCCCTGGAGGAATCATGACCGTTCCTGCATTCATTTTCAGCTTTTTACTGGCTTCATTCCTGGGCGCCGCGTTCCATTTCTGGAAAGGTGGGGGGGGAGGCCGCTTATTGCTGAACCTGATTCTCTCCTGGATTGGGTTCTATCTGGGAAACTGGATGGGGGCTTCCTGGGAGATATCCTTTCTGATGATCGGCCCAGTTTCAGGGGGATTTGGCGCCCTGGGCAGCCTGATCTTTTTATTCGTTAGCAACTGGATCATTCAACTAGACTCACAATGATCATCCACCCAGAAGCTCTCAGGACAAACCTGGCCAGGGTCAATACAGGAGAAAGGAAAATCTGCCCTCCCCTGCCAGGGCTCCAGCCAGATAAACCAGAACCGGCAGCAGTGCTGATCCCGCTGGTCAGGGATCAGGGTGAATGGAAACTCCTCTTCATAAAGCGGACCCGCCAGGCAGAGGATCGCCACAGCGGGCAAATTGCTTTTCCAGGCGGAAGAGCAGATCAAACTGACAGTACCTTACTTGACACAGCCCTGCGAGAAACCTCGGAGGAAATCGGCACAAATCCAGACGATATCGAGATCCTGGGACAATCCCGTTCGATCACCACTGTCACCAATTACAGGATCAGCCCATTTGTAGGGCTCTTGCCCTGGCCATATCCACTCAAGCTCTCTCAAAAAGAAGTGCAAAAAACCTTTTTGATCCCTCTCGCCTGGCTCAATGATCCCGGACACCGCCAGCTAAAGAGCTGGCAATCTGCATCCCATCCAGGCCTGGATCTAGCGGTGATCTTTTTTGAGGAATTTGAAGGGGAGATGGTGTGGGGTGCGACAGCACAAATTGTGGTTGACTTTCTGGATATCGTTCAGCCTGCCCCCTCAAACAACAACTAATCCTCCGGAGGAGTGAGGAAGCCCACCAGCTGGACTGCGTCAATTTCATTCCAGCCCAACCCCAGCTGGGATTGATCGACTGTTATCCGGACCTGACCTGTTTTGAAATCAATGCCTTCAACCAGCACTTGCAGTTCATAGGGACAAGGACGATCGATCTGAAGCGGGTTTTTCTGCAGTACGGTGTAATAGGCACCAGTATCTGCGTTAAAAACTTCCACCTTGACAACCTGGTCGGGGTTGAAACTCTCGTGAATGTTTATTTTCTGGGGGTAGAGAGGTCTTGGAAAGATAATCTCGAGGGTTTCAATGGAATCGCTGGCCGCAGAAGCCCAGGCAAATTGGTAATCCCCGCACCCAGGTGCGTCCGGGCTGCCAACAGCCTGAGAGGCGCTCCATTCGGGATTTGCGAACTCACTGCTCGCCTCAGCGCTGATTCCCCACTGGGAAATTAGTCCTGCTGTTTGTTCTCCAGTCGCACCTTCGGTTGCAGCATCCAGAGCTGAGCCCTCCTGCACTTCGGTGCTGGTTGCTTCAGGTTGATCGTTTCCCGGGCTGCAGCTACCCAGCAGGAAAAGGATTAAAATCAGTGAAAATACTCGCCGGTCAGAATTCATTTCTTGTTAGTAGTGTACCTCATTAACTGAACAGCCATCCCGACAGGTCAAGGCCTGCGGGGATGGCTGATTCTCGTCTTAGTTCTAATTACTCTTCTGACTCTTCTTCTGCACCTTCGGAGGCTTCTCCTCCTTCGCCCTCTTCCATAAGTTCAGCATCGGTGAGTTCCTCAAAGAGTTCGGCTCCTTCCTCAACCTCAGGCTCGATCTCCATCAAGGTTTGAGCAGAAGCTACCAATACCATTTCATCCGGATCATCCAGCACGATCACATCACCAGGAATCACCAGGTCCTTAACCAAGATATGATCACCAATTTCAACCAGAGAGGAGACATCCGCAATGATGCTGTCTGGCAGGTCTTTCGCTTTGGCTTCAATCTGCAGTTCATCCAGGGCGGAACTCAGCACAGCGTTGTATTCCTTGGCTACCGGAGCCTCTCCCACAATCACGATAGGCACTGTGGTAGTAATGCTCTCTTCCAGGGAAACGGCTTGAAAATCGATGTGCAGCAGATCCCGCTTGATGACCTCGCGCTGTACATCCCGGACCAGGGCCAGGAGTTCCTTCTTCCCGAGCTTGAGAGTGATCAACGTGTTGGCACCGACGATCTTCAAAGTCTGAATGACAGCTTTGGTGTCCAGTGTTATCGGTTGGGGGTCAATCCCGCTCCCATAGATCACAGCCGGGAGTAAACCTTCCCTGCGCAGGGCCTTGACCTTCTTGCCTATCACTTCTCTTTTCTGAGCTTCTAAAACATACTTTTCCATGATTTCCTTCCTCGAAGCGCCTCTCACCTCCGTTGCCGGCTGTTACCTTCGCTTCTCTAGAATAGTGTGAATATATACTTTTTCTCAAATTTCCGCATCCCCCTATCCTTCTTGCCTGGTGGGAATGCCTGAATTTAAGCAGGGAAGATTGTATCTTGCCGCCCCGCATTCGTCAATAGCTGTAGACCCCCTGTAAGCCCCCCAGGCTGATCTTGAGTCCCCCTGCAGGGTCAAAAAAACAGGTTGAATAATCCCAGCGTGCTTCGCTGGCTCGTTTCTTGCATCAAGATACGCAGGCTTGATTGTATGCCCTGTCCTCCCGTAGAGCAATCGGCATATATCTTGCACATAGAGGAGAAATCAGCAAAAAGGAGTTCTTAAAATGACTATGACCATCTTTGAAATAGCCCGCGTTCTCTCTGCCATGGCCTCAGGATTATTCCTGATCGGTTTGATCACCTTTGCTACCGGCGTTGCCATCCTGGTGATCCGATCCATCGGCAAGGAAACCAGGGCAGTCAGTAAATCCATTCTGCACATCACTGAGAAAGGAATTGCTGATGATCTCTCCGGTTTGGTGGACAACGCCTCCTCCCTGATGGCAGCCACCAGCAACCTGATCCAGACCACCAAAGGCATCGGGGTTTTCCTGATCGTCAGCGGATCGACCTTCATGGTATTGGGAATCATCCTGACCCTGTATATCGGCCTCAACTAACGGAATTGCGATGGAAAAACTGGAACTTCAACGCCTTAACACGCTTAAAAATATCTTTCCTGAAGAATCCTGGAGCTGGGCGATAACCGCATTGAGGCGCAGCCCCGCCATTTGGGATAAGCTGGATTCGGTCGATTTTACCCAAGGACTGGTCGAGGATCTCGGGAACGATCCTGAAGCTTGGACCCCGGGAAAAATCGGAGCTGTCCACCTGCAGAAGAATCTCGAAGGCAGGATCAATTTACCGATCGCTTCCTTTGACGATCTCGACGCAGAGATTAAGGGCAATGTCCAGCAGACCTACCAGGAATATAACGAAAGGCAAGATGATCCACCAAACCTGATCCAGAGCGTTCTGCTTGCCCTGGCGCTGCTGGGGGAAAGGGATGCCGGGAAAGGTTGGGCGGAGATCATCACCCAATACGCTGAACGGATCCATTGGAGCGGCCCGCTGGCAATTCTCTTCAGTCTGATCGAGAATCAGGCTGATTTCCTGGGGGCACTTGATCCGGAGCTGGCCCTCAAGGTGCTGCTTTCCAATCCTATCAAACCGGAAGGGATGGCGGAGATCCTGGTTGAAGTGCTCCAGGCCCTTGATTTGGAAGAACTGGAAAGCTGGCTGAAAGTCATTAAAAAAGAAGTTCCGGACCTTGTTTCCATGATAGCCCAGGCGCTTTTAGACAGCCTGGACCTTAAACCGGAAAGCGTTCCTGAAATTTTAGCTCTTTCCTTATTGAACCAAATGGCAGGCAATCAGGCGAAAGCCCTTCAGCTTCTTGAAAAAGCAGCTGTCAAGAACCAGAAAATCCAGGGGAAGTTAACCGCTACCCTTAACAAGGTCAAAACCGATCTGGACGAACCCCAGGTCAGTGATCCTGCCTGGCAGGCTTTAAAAGGTTCACTTGGCCGCCAGGGAGAGATGAGTGAAAATCTCTCTGAAGTAGCCGAAATCATCCTTTCTCTGCTGGGAAAGAATCAGTTCGCCGCTGTAGCCGACCTGGCAGGAAAACTGCCAGATCCCCTGCCTGAGCACCCCGGATTATTATTCGCTCTGGCTGAATTCGCCCGCACCCAACGGCAGCCGATACGGGCAGAAGGGCTTGCCAGACAAGCCTTAGAACTCTCTGGAGATGCGCCCCCAGAAGGCCTGAGCAGGCTGTTTTTAGAGCTGGGACTCTACCAGGAAAGCTTGCAGGCGGCTGACGGCTATATCAAGAAATATCCTAACCACCTCGAATCCCACCTCGACCACATCGAAGCCCTGCACCGCCTTGGCAATTATTCCAAGGCAGCCAAAGCAGCCCAGATACTGACTGTGCTTGTACCGGGAGATCTTCATCAGCAGCGAAAATTGGCTGGTTATCTTGAAGAGGCTGAATCCTGGAATGAAGCCCTGGAAGTACGAGCTTCCATACTCACAAAAAGCCAGTCCAGCCAGGAAAACGGGAAAGCAAATCCCACTGCCCTGCCCCTGGATGACCTGTTAGCATTTGCCGCTTGTGCTTACACTGCCGGCCATTACAACCGGACAGTGTCCGCCTGCAACCAGATCCTCTCCCAGGAAAAGGAAAACAGCCTCGCACTGGGATTAAAAGGCAAATCACTCTGTGCTCTTGGAAAAACTGAGGAAGGTTTCGCCTACCTCACCCGGGCTGTTGAAATCAGCCCGGAAAAGGAACAAACCTGGCTCAGCCTGGCTGAATCCCAGGTCAACGCCAAGACCGTTGATAAAGCCCTGCAGACTCTCAAGTCCGGCCTGACAGCCTCAAAAACACGCTCCCGTTTATATACATTGTTGGGAAGCATAGAATCGCGCCAGCGCAATCATTCCAAAGCCCTGGATATATACAAGAAAGCGTCCGCAGCAGCCGATTCTGAGGACCTGAGCCTGAAATGCAAAACGAATATTCAACTCGGAATGGCCAAATCCTACTATAAATTGGGTCATTTGGATCAAGCCAGGACTGTTCTCCGGGAAATCAACGAACGCTTCCCCACCAATCGTGACGCCAACTTCCTTTACAGCAAGGTACTGCTGGATCAATCTGAACCCCGGGCAGCCCTTCCCTATCTGGTACAGGTAGTGGACAGCCAGCCCCAGGATCCCCAGGCTTATCTTCTCTACGCTGATGCCCTCCTCCAGATCGGGGATGACACCGTAAACGCTGTGGGAGCCCTGGAGAAAGCACTTGAGCTGGATCCTGATAATGAGGTAGCGCGGGTCTTGCTTGCAGAAGCCCAGGCAGCGGATGGGCATTATAAAAAATCAGTTCTCTCTTTCCAGCGGGCACGGGAAAGCGGCTTGATGATCGATCCCGTGTGGGCCCCCAGAATTTCTGTAGGATTGGGCCAGGCTGCTTTGAAGCTGGGAGAAACAGAAACTGCCATAGCCGCCCTTAAGGATGGGCTGGAAAGATTTCCTGCTGATTTGAACCTGGTTCGTAATCTGGCAAAAGCCTACCAGGCTGCCAATTTGATCGAAAATGCCCTGGACTCAGCCAAGCAGGCCGCCCAAATTGCCCCTCAGGATCCAGATAACTTATCCTGGATCGCTGATTTTACTCTCAAGCTGGGGTTTCCTGAAGAAGGTATCAGCGCTCTTAAAAATCTGATCATGGTAAATCCAGAACAGCCAATGGCATTTCTTCAACTGGGAAAAGCCCAGGCTTCCGCGGGCAATCTGGAAGAATCTGCTGCTGCTTACTCAACCCTGGCCAATTTTGATGAGATCCAGCCCGATCTTCTGCTGGTTGCCGGGGACGAGCTCATCAAATTGGGTGAGCTTGAGACCGGGATGGAAATCCTCTCCAAAGCTATCACCATCTGTGAAGCCAATCCTGAGCCATCTCCCCTGCTCCCGAAAATCTGGTCCAGCCAGGCCAGGGGATTTGAGATCCTGGGTGATCATCAAGAAGCGCTTGAACTGCTAGACCAGGCCATCTCCGCCGACCTGAATGAGCCAGCCTGGCGGATCCAGAAAGCTGATCTGTTGATCAAAGGTGGGAGAAATCAAGCCGCAATTGCCAGCCTGACGAATGCCCTTGATCTCTCACCAGACGAACCTGCCCTCCATGCCAAAATGGCCCGGGTTCAACGTCAGACCGGGGCAAGCGAAGAGGCGCTCTACCATGCCCAGCAAGCCCTTTCCGGGTACCTCGCCAATTCCAAAGAGGGGCCTGGCGCTGAGTCAACCCTGGCTCTGGCAGCTGACCTGGCAGCCGCAACGCTAAACCACGAGATCGCTGAAGAGCTTCTTAGCAACCTGAACAGTCAAGAGATCAAGCCCGGTGAAACTCTCTCTGATGATAAAATCATCGCCCTCTGCCTGGCCGGGGAAATTGCCCTGGATCTTGCTGAGGAAGTGAAGGCCGCCGACATCAGCAATAAGCTGGTATCCTCGCAGGCCGACCATCCCCGGGTGAGAACTTTACAGGCTAGAATCCTCAACCGCCAGGGGCTGCTGGAAGATGCCAAAGATCGCTATTACGAAGCGCTCGAAAATTGGAAAAATATACCTCCTGAAGAGAGGAAGTTCTCCTCAGGAATGGAAATAGCCCTGGGAAAAACTGCCCTGGAAATCCAGTGCTGGGATGAAGCTGCTGCACACCTTCAAGGCGCAGTGGACTCTTCCCCTAAAGAAAAGCGGGCTCTCTATGAGCTCGCCGCCGGCTATATCCAACTGGCAGAAACCCGCCGCTTCTTCGAAACCTTCAAGGTCCTTAACAATGCACCCAGACAAATCGCCACCTCAGCGGATGTCTATCAAAGCTTCCAGGCTTGCCTGAAAGCCCTGCAAGATCTCCAGGTGGATGAAAACCGCCTTAACAGGCTGGCTGCCCGAGGGAACGCGGTATTCGCTCCCAGCCAGGAAAGCGCCGAAGCTCTGCAGGGGATCGCAGAGACCGCAGATGAGTTGGCAGCGGCCATTGCCGCATACCGCCACAGCCGCCAGAAAGTCTTTGCTTCGCAGAGCGCGCAAGCGGCCATGGTCCGGCTGGGAGAAGATCCCCGGCTCGATGCCCAGATCGCCCTGGCGTTATTAAAGATCAAACCGGAAGATGCTTTCAAAGCCGCCTCCTCTGCCCTGGAAGGGGGAAAACGGTCGGATCAAAACCATGTACCGATCTATTTTGCCCTGCTCGCCCAGGCGGCCTGGGGTGTAGACGATCTGCAGAGCGCAGAAGATGCCCTGCGAAAAGCGCTGGGTATCTGGGATTGTGAACCCCGCTGGTATGCCCAGGCCGCTGAAATTACAGCTGATTACGCCCGCTCCGTGGAATATTACAGGCAGGCGATTGAATTGGAACCGGATTATACAGGCCATTATCTGGCCCTGGGTAAAATCCACCTGACCGCCAAAAGAACGCACCCGGCAGTCAAATGCTTTGATAAAGCCCTGGAGCTGAATCCGGAACTGATTGACGGCTGGATCCAGCGAGCGCTCGCGAAAAGAGCCCAGCAGCGTATGCCCGAAGCCATGGCCAGCATCAACCAGGCCCTGGCATTGGCCCCCGATCATAAGGAAGCCCGCAAAACCGCGGCCCTGCTTACATTCGAAAATGGCAAATACAGGGACTCGGAAAAACACCTGGTCGCTTTACTGGGCCAAGAACCCAACGACACCGAACTGCTGGCATTATTTGCCCGGACCCTGACAGCCCAAAAACAGAGTGCACAGGCAATGCGGGTCATTGACAAGGCCATCTCCCTCGAGGAAGATTCCCTGGACCTCAAACTGCAGCGGGCTGGGATGATCAAGCACATTGAAGGTCCTCTGGCTGCAGTAGATGAACTCAGGATAATCGGCAGCCACTACGCGGATCAATATCCCCTGGTGATTGAGCTGGTCACCACCCTGGCTGAAGCAGGAGAGCTGGACCAGGCAATTCGCACCGCCCTCGAGATTCTGGGAAATGACGGGATTGGCTATACAAAAGAGCAAAAAGCTCACCTCTACTTGATGACCGGCAAACTGCTAAGGAACAATGGGCAGCTTGATCAAGCCGTTCATCATTTGTACAAAGCCAAAAAGCTGATCGAACCCAATTACGAGGCAATGATCGAACTTGGCAAAGTCCATTTCGACCGCAGGCAGTACGACCATTCCCTGGAAAAGATCCAGGAAGCTATTCAAATCGAACCTGATGAGGCCGAGGGCTATTACCAGGCAGGCCGGGTCCTGAAAGAGCTGAAACAGTACAGCGAGGCAGAAAAAATGCTCAGGAAAGCTTCCAAACTGGCGCCAAATGACCTGAAGATTCACCGCCAGCTGGGCGTGCTGGTAACCCTTAACCTGGTCCATGGTGAGCCCAAGCACAGTGTGCCCGTCTGAGATATGACAGATTGATGATTTCATCGCAGCAGCTATTTGAGCAGTGGAATACAAGCCTATGACAAAAACCCCTCTTTCCCTCCCCCGTCAGGGTGAACCCTGGCAGAGAACCCAGTTGATTGAACTGCTGGGGGTCGCTGCCACAGTGAAGGAATACAGTTTTATCAGGAAATCAGCCTTGGGATGGCTCGCAGTTTATCCCGGGGATTTGCCAGTTCAGCTCATTCACGCCCAAGCGGTATCCAGGAGCCTGAAAACTGGCCAGGCAGTAACACTTCTGGAAGATATTTGCCAAACGGACCCGGCCTACGCTGAAGCCCAGCAGGCTCGGTTTGAATTGGCTGCCGCAGGGGAAATGGAAGAAAAAACTATCGGCGAGCTGTATGCCCTGGCTCCCAATCAAAGGATTTTCCGCAGACAAGAGTTCAAAGATAAGATCCCTTCCTGGGCAAAACCCCTGGCAGAAATCCGGGCCAAACGGATGCAAGATGACCCAGCAGCTGCAGGAGAGTTACTACCAGCTTTACTGGGCAGTGAATCCGGCTCTGCGCTGGCGGCTATCACCCATCTAGAACTGTTGGCCCTGGATCCAACTACTCCGGATCTCGCACTCCGCCAGTTGGCGGAATATTATCAAGCCAAATTTCCTGAGGTTTTACTGCCCAATCTGGTCCTGGCAGATTCCCTGATCAGAGGAGGACAAAGCGATAAGGGAGTGGCTTTGATCCATCAAGCGGTTTCCCGGGATTTAACAGGTCAGGTCGCCTGCCGTTTATGGGGAGAAGATCATCCCTATAAGAGTTTATGGCCGTCCGATCTCACAGCGTTCCTGGACATCAGGCTGCCTGCTGCCGTGAGCGGCGCTCTGGGATGGAATCAACTGCCGGCCGGCATCCCCGACCGCAGTGACAACGGGAAAGAATTCTACAGCTATAGTGAGACCGTTGAATCCAGAGATTTCACATCTCCGGAACGGTTGATCGAGATCGAAGGCGATCTACAGTTCAGGGAAGAATTAAAAACCAGCCGGACGACTGGAAAATTCCCCATGTATGTGGTCTTTTCTACCCGCAAGGGGTTGGAAAAGAAATATGGGCCGGAAACAGCCGCGATCATCATTGAGGAAATGAAAAAGACCACCTCTGCTGTCAGGCTCAAACCAGGTTGGGGTGCTTTGATGCTGCTGGCTGATGATCCCTCAAGTATGGCCAATTTTGGTTTAAAACCCACCGTCCCCGACGATCCCTGGGCCTTGAAATTAGCCCTGGTTGACCTGGAGGGTGTAATTAACAATAAAGGCTTGATGATCGGGGCAGTGTTGATCGTGGGCGGGCCGGATGTTGTCCCGTACCACAAGCTTCCCAATCCGCTTGCAGATTCCGACCCAGAAGTGCCCTCGGATAATCCCTACGGCACCCTGGATGAAAATTATTTTATCCCCGAGTGGCCGGTTGGGCGTTTGCCCGGCGGAGCTGGAAATGATCCCGGCCTGCTGCTGGAGATGCTCCGGCACATTTCAGAACACCATATGGGAAAAAACGAAGGGCATAAATCTCTCTGGGAGATCATCCTCGAGTGGCTCACCAACCTCTTTGCTGGAACAATACAACACAATCAGAGTTTTGGTTACGTCGCGGAAGCCTGGAAATCCGCATCCGAGGTGGTCTTCAAACTCATCCAGGAGCGAGGCGACCTGGTTACCTCCCCTCCTTATGGTAAGGAAACCGAAATCCCCGTGCCGGTTACTCGGTATGGATACTTCAACCTTCACGGCGTGGAGGATTCTCCCAATTGGTACGGTCAGAAGGATTTCACAAAGGGCGAACCAGGACCAGATTACCCTATCGCGATGCGCCCAGAGGATATAAACGCCTATGACGATGCTCCCTTATTTGTTTTCTCTGAAGCCTGTTATGGAATCCATTTGAAAGGTCGGGAGATCGAAGATTCCATTGCCCTGAAATATCTATCCCGGGGTTCCCACGCGGTCGTCGGCTCCTCAGTCACAGCTTATGGATCCGTATCTCCCCCCCTCATCGCAGCCGACCTGCTGGCGGCCCACTTCTGGAAGTATATCAATCAGGGGTTCACAAGTGGTATCGCACTCCAAAAAGCCAAGATCCAGCTGGCTCGCGAGATGAACGCTCGCCAGGGCTACCTGGACGGGGAGGACCAAAAGACATTGATCTCCTTCCAGCATTTTGGAGATCCCCTCGCCAGCCCAGCCACTGCTGAAAGAAGGGAATCAAAAAGCGCCGCGGAGCCGCGCCACGTGCCGGCAGAGGTGAAAACTGTTAGTGATCGATCCAATTTGACCACAGACATCCCGTCTGCCACCCTGATGCACGTCAAACATGTGGTCAAACGCTATCTGCCCGGCATGGAAGACGCGGATATGGTGCTAAGCACAGAAAAGCAGGTTCTCAAGGGAAGGGACCAACAGGGCGATCCAGCCCAGCTGGATGGCAAGCAGATTCACACAGAGAACCTCGCTCAGCGCCACGTGGTGACTCTGAGCAAAACGCTTGAAATTCCTCAGAACGGCGGCAAAACACTTCACCGCCACTACGCCCGGGTGACTTTCGATAAAACAGGGAAAATGGTTAAACTGGCCGTATCCAGATAATAAGCGAGATCAAGATCAGCAGCCAGGGAGTCCAGATCCAGAGGAAAAGAATCCCGCACCAGTATTTTCGAGTGCGGGATTCTTTCTTGGTTCATTACTTCTGGAGTTTTTTCAAACCCTCCCAATCTTCTGCCGCAGCCAATACGGCCTGTTCTTGCCAGAAAGCTGCGCTGCTGCTCGCTAAACCCTGATCTTTGAGGATTTGTTCCAACCTGGCTGGATCTAGTAGCCCCAGCTGTTCAAAGGTGTAGATTGCCGCCCCGTAAAGGGCTGCCGCCGTCTTGGGTCCAACTCCCTTGAGGATTGTGAAATCGTCTTTGTGGACGGGTAAAGGCACACCCGCAAACCGGGGGGCCTCTATTTCTACAGCCGAGGTTCGCTTATAACTGGGCAGAAAGAACCATCGCAAGAACCAGTAGGCCAGAACACCCAGAGGAAGGCAGACGAAAAGGGTCCAGAACCATTGGGGGATCAGTTTTCGCTGATTCCCAGCTTGAAATAGCACTTCATCCTCCTTGAACAGATTACCTGCCCCTATTATAACATCGGGGGATCGGGGTTCCTCCTATCCGTCCTCCGTGGTCATGATAAAGAGAGGTTTCATGGCAAATTTCTTGTAGTGGGGACGGAGGCGTTCAGTATTGTAGAAACGCTCCACGTCCACGACCTTGCTTTTTCCGGATAAGACCTCAATGGGCATATTATCGTAACGCCCGTTCTTCAGAACGACCAGGCGGCCGTGGACTCCCTGAAGGATCAAATCCAGGGCGAGGTTGCCGTACGCCATAGGGACGATGGAATCAATTGCGTCCGGGCTTCCTCCTCGCACCATATAGGCCAATTTTTGATTGACAACATTGATCCGCCTGCCCTGATTGTATTTGGCAGAGCGCTCATTCAGCTCGTGGGAAACCAGATCGCCGATCCCGCCTAATTTCTTATGGCCGTAGGCATCCTGGGCAGAATCCGTGAAGACCATTTCTCCACCGGTGAACATGGCCCCCTCAGAGACCAGAACGATAGAATATCGGCTGGGATTCTTGTACCGGTCTTCGGCCAGAAGTTCTGCCAAACATTCAATGTCAAATTTGAATTCCGGGATCACACAACGATTCGCCGCGCCCGCCATGGTGGGCAGCATAGCAGTGAAACCTGCATAACGCCCAAAAACCTCCAGCACCAGAAAACGTTCATGGGATCCAGCAGTGGTTCTGAGGTTGTTGACTATTTCAATTGTCCGCGTCACAGCCGTGCTGAAACCTATACAATAATCTGTGCCGGGGACATCATTGTCCATCGTTTTGGGGATCCCGACAATATTAACTCCTTTCCGGTAGAGCTCCACCGCATAACTCAGGGTATCATCCCCGCCAATGGGAATTAAAAAGTCAATGCCCAGATAATCCAGGTTTTTGATGACCTCAGGAGTTAGATCGTTCAGTTCCTGATCATATTCATCCTTCAAGTGAGGGGGAACAGCTTCTCGGCAGACATTACTGGGCCGGGTCCGGGAAGTGTGTAAAAAAGTGCCGCCGGTACGGCCCATTTTATTGACGCGTTCTTCAGTCAGGATTTCGTAGTTGTACTGGTTATCCGCTTTTTTATCCCGGATGAGTTCAGTGATTCCAGCCCATCCGCGCCGCAAACCCACGACCTGGTATCCCTCCCGGAGGGCTCGAATCGTCACCGCCCGGATGGCCGGGTTTAATCCCGGGACATCTCCCCCACCGGTCAGGATTCCTATTACCCCTTTTTTCCTTTTCACTACAGCCATGCTGCTTCCTCCATTAAATACGAAAATATTAATCACATCCATTATAGACGAGTTATTTTTTTTGTGAACCGTAAATTGTCTTCCAGGTAGATTGGTTACTGGCTTCCCCATTTGTGACACATCATCACCTGGCCGTTCCGAGACTGCCCGGCGAAAGTGGAGATCCTCGAGCAGGCCAAACAAGGGAGCCAGCAGTTCCGAGTCCGGGAATTCCCGGGGAATGATCAGGCTATATCTTTCTTAGTCCAGGGCACAAACTGCCCGTCCTGACGCCACCATCGCAGCCGCAGCCAGATGGGTAAATTTTCCGTGCGCGCGGCCCATCAGTATGACTACACGCAATTTCGTGTCGGGTAAATCCTGCTGGATTGGTTTCCCCGCGCTGCAAGGCCAGGATCCCCCCGGGGATATCTTCCAGGTAGACTTTTACCAATTTGCTCCCTAGCCAAGTAGAGTATCCGGCAGGGTCCGGGCATAATACTGGATATCATCCGCTTCTTCATCATCCCCTAAACTGCGGGCGTAGTCAGCAGCCTGTGTAAAATAGATCTGAGCTTGATCGAAATCTCCGGCTTTTTCAAAATGATGCGCCACAGAAATGCTCCTTTCCGGCCCGATCTTTTCCGCTAACCATTCCGCAACCGCCCGGTGGCAAGCCAGTTTCATTTCATCCGGCAGGCGTTCATAGGCCACTTCCTGGAGAAGGGCATGCTTAAAGATATATTCCCTGTCGCCCGAAAACACACTGCCGACTCTTAAGAACGCCAGCTCTCTTTCCATCAGCTCGTCCAGGGCTTTTTGGACCTTGCCAACCAGGTTGAGGCTGGAGACATTCAGCACCCGGGTCACACCCGGGGCCCCCCGGAAAGCAGCCAGCACAGAGCCCCTCCAAAAAACACGGCCGGAAACGGACGCGAAATAAGCCGTCGCTCTGCCTTCCAACGATAGCGAATCCAGTCTCGTCTGCAGCAGGCCTTTTAGCGTATCAGGCAGCTTCTTGAGATGGTCTTGATCCACCCCCTCCTCCCCCACCACATTTTTAACCATTTCCTCCAGGAAATAAGGATTCCCCCCGGATTTTTCCGCCAGATGGTTGAGAATCGCTTCTGAGGTGTTTTTTAACGCTGGATAAGCCTCCCGAACGAGGTCTGCCGACAGCGCCAGGGGGCCAAGCTGAATGATTTCTGCACCCTGGAATTCGCTGGCTGCCTGGCCTAAAAATTCCCCTCTAGCACCCGCCAGGATCAGCAAGGGAATCTTTCTGCCCGAGTCCTTCCACAAGTGCTGGATCAGGGCCAGGCTGCCTTTATCAGCCCAATGCAGGTCGTCTAGAATCAGCACTACCGGTCCCTGCTGGGAAATGCGCTGGAAGATCTCTTCCAGCATCAGAAATGCCCTCTGGGCCTTTTCCTTAGGCTGGTTTTGATAATTCTTCAGGTAGGGGCTGTTTTCCCAGTTCACACCGATTATGTGACCCAGGAAATGAGTTGCTTCTACGGCGGTGATCTCTCCCAACGCCCTTCCCCAGAAAGAGCGTACTCCCTCGATGGATTTGGACTGGGCGATCTCTCTTGGATCATCTTCCTTAAGGCCAAAACGGTTCGCCCACAGCTCTTTCCACAAAAAATAAGGGATCTGCGAGGTCTGCTCCAACGCCCTGCTGGACATGACAGTCAGCAGGGGATGATGGGTCTCCAGGTAGCCGGTAAACTCAAATAATAGCCGCGATTTGCCAACCCCCATATCCCCTGTAACCAGAGCAAGCTGGGGCTGGCTGGTCTGCAGGGTCTTTTCGAACACTTTCCGCAGCAGATCCATTTCCACTTCCCTGCCTACCAATCGGGTTTCCAACCCTCCCTTACTGCGGTAGCGCAGCTTGGTTGGCTGGGGCAGTTCCTCCAGTATCTCAAAGATATTCATCAAGGCTCGGGTGCCTTTGAGCTGGATCGGGGTTAACCTTTTAGCCTGGAACGCACCGCGGATGGTTTGATAAGTGGATTCGCTGACAATCAGCGAACCCGGCTCAGCCGAATTCTCCAGCAGCTGGGCGACATTCACTGTATCCCCCAGCACCGTGTACTCCCCCCGCAGGCCCAGGTTGCCTGCCAATACCAACCCGGTATGGATCCCCATCCGGAGGTGGAGCGACCGGGTAGCGGAGTGATCTGCTCCCTCCTTGAAACGCCGAAGCCCTTCCCGAAGCTCCAAGCTGGCCGAAACTGCCCGCTCGGCATCATCTTCGTGGGATTCAGGCGCCCCCCAGGCCACCACCAGGGAATCCCCTATCTGGTTAACAACCAGCCCCCCATGCTCCTTGATGATCTGTCCGAATTCCTCCCAGAGAGGGTCTGTCACCTGGCGCACAAGATCAGCGTTCAGCTTATCTACCAGAGCTGAATATCCCAGTATATCTACAAAGAGAACTGTCGCCAGCAGCCGTTCTTCTGCGGGTGGCGAATCTTTTTCCATTGGCATTCACTCTCCAGAAAAAACATTCTTCAAGGATATTCTACCAAGTTTAAGGGCCCGAACGATTAATGAAAGTGTAAGCTGATCCTTTCCGGTAGGAGCTGGGGGAGGATTGTCACTCAAATTACAGCATCAACGCTTATGCAGGTATAGGGAACGGTGGTATGTTAGAAAAATAACCTAAGATTCGCCTGAAGGGGAAAGAAGTTGACCCACTTCAATCTTATTGTTATAATGCTTGCGCTGGATTAACGCGGGTGTGGCCAAGTGGTAAGGCATCAGCTTCCCAAGCTGACATTCACGGGTTCGAATCCCGTCACCCGCTCTTTTCCAAACGGAGGTCTACGAAACCTCCGTTCTTTCTTTAAGTCGGATCAAAGGCATATCCGGTGCCGCGCACATTACTGATCCAGTTCTCAGTACCGGGGAAGGTGGTCAGCTTTTTTCTCAGACGGCTGACCATGGGACGCAGTATTTCCGGTGCCTCTTCTTCTCCCACCTCGATCCCCTGCACCAGCAGGACCAGCTCCTGGTGGCTGAGGACCCGGCCGCGATTTTCCAGGAAGATGCCCAGCAGATTGCTCTCGGTGGGTGTCAGGCCCACCCGCTCATTGCTGCGCGAAATCTCCCGCCGCTCCAGGTCTACCATCACACCTCCTGGCAGGGGCAGCACCCTGCGGGCTGGCAGGGCTTCTCCCCGAATGCCTTCCAGGTCTTTGAGCTGATCCAGCGAAGCGGACAGCTGATTGATGAGGACTTCTTTTCGAGCCCGGGTTTCCTTGTCTATCAAAGCCCTGCAAACCGCGTCTAAGAGATCATCTACCTGGTAAGGCTTGATGAAATAATCTATCACGCCCAAACGGATGGCTGTGATAGCGGACTCGAGCGATCCATAGCCTGAAATGATGATCATTTCCGTTTCAGGATGGTAATTATAGATTTCTCTCATGACCACTTCACCGTCCAATCCCGGCAAGCGGATATCCAGCAGCACCAGATCAAAACTTTCCCCCTTCAAGGCTGCCAACCCTTCCTCCCCGTTGGCGGCAAAACCTACCTGGTATCCTTCCCCACGCAGGACCTCGCCCAGAGATTCCCGGAGGTTGGGATCGTCATCAATCAGCAATATTTTTGAGGTCATATTGGCCTCCAAGGTTGGATTTAATAGCAAAGAAAATTACCAAGAGGATGCATATTTGTTGTTTGTATAATAACACGAACTCTGGGGGATGGACGTGTGAGACCTCCGAGGTCATCCTGAGGTCCCGTCGAGAGGATGAAAGGAGAAGACCTCCGAGGTCTTAAGACCTCGGAGGTCTATCAAATGCCACTCATGTTATACTTCACTTGGAACGAAATCATTTGCACAGGAGTTAAAGAAATGAAAGATTTTTTAGCAATTGCTGATTATTCCCCCGCGGACCTCCAGGCCATCCTTGATCAGGCAGTGGCTTTAAAAAAGGAATGGCAGGATGGAGGAAACCCCCCCCTTTTCAAGAACAAAGTCTTGGCGATGATCTTCCAGAAACCCAGCTTGCGGACGCGAGTTTCTTTTGACATGGCCATGCGCCATCTGGGAGGTGATGCGCTCTACCTCTCCCCGGCTGAAATTGGTCTGGGAAAGCGTGAGTCGATCGCCGATGTGGCCCGGGTGGTATCCGGCTATGTGGACGCGGTGATGGCAAGGGTTTTTGACCATCAACATATCCTGGAATTAGCCAGGTGGGCTGACATCCCTGTCATCAACGGCTTGAGTGACTACAATCATCCCTGCCAGGCTGCTGCGGACGCGCTCACGATCCAGGAAAATTTCGGCTCCTTGAAAGGCCTTCAGGTCACCTTTATCGGTGACGGCAATAACGTGGCTGTCTCCCTGATGCATATTTGCGCTAAACTCGGTGCGGATTTCACAATTGCCAACCCCGCAGGGTATGACCTGGACCCAGACGCCGTAGCCCTGGCTGAAAAGTTTGCCCAGGCCAGCGGCAGCTCCATTCGCCAGCTGACCGACCCCGTTGCAGCCGTTAAAAACGCCCAGGTGATCTATACCGATACCTGGGTCAGCATGGGTCAGGATGAGGAGACTGCCAAACGGGTGGCTGCCTTCCCGCCTTATCAGGTCAACGCGAAATTGCTCGCTGAAGCGGATAAAGAGGCTATCGTCATGCACTGCCTGCCCGCCCACCGCGGGGAGGAGATCACAGACGAGGTGGCAGACGGCCCCCAATCCCGACTGTTCCCGCAAGCTCACAATCGCCTGCATGCCCAGAAAGCCATCCTGGTTAAATTACTAGCCTGATTTACAATGCCGAGGAGCAAGTGATGAATATCTGTATACCCAAAGAACGGCGCGATAACGAATACAGGGTTGGATTGACCCCGGCAGGTATTGAACTACTCATCCAGATGGGGCATACCTGCTATGTTGAAAAGGAAGCTGGATTGGGAAGTGGTTTTCCCGATCATACCTATCAAAAAGCAGGAGCCACAATCGTTTATAGCGGCGAGGAAATCTATAAGCGGGCGGACTTGATGTTAAAGGTCGCCCGGCCCACCAAGGAAGAATTCAGCTGGATGCCAGATGGTCTTACCTTGATGGGATTCCTGCACCTTTCCGCTGGGTGGGTAAATAAAGTGGACGCGCTCCTGGAGAAAAAGATCACCGCCATTGGATACGAAATCGTTCAGGAGGAAAACGGCAGCCTGCCTATTCTGACGCCGCTCAGCCACCTGGCCGGGACGATGATCCCCCAAATCGCCGCTGTCCTGGCCTGGAACAACTACGGGGGAAAGGGATTTGCCCTTTCCGGGGTCCCCGGCATTCCTCCGGCAGATGTGGTCATCCTGGGAGCGGGTACGGTTGGACGCAGCGCTGCCCGGACATTCCTGGGTTTGGGCGCCAATGTCTATATGCTGGATATCTCCTTGAAAGCCCTGCAGCGTATCGATGAAGAATTCTCAGGCCGGGTCAACACCCTGGTCTCTTATCCCTTCAACCTGGACAAGGTTTGTTCCTTCGCGGATGTCTTTGTTGGCGCAGTGCTGGTCCCGGGAGCACCCGCCCCTATTGTCGTCACCCGGGAGATGGTCAAGCGCCTTCACAGCCACTCGATCATCATCGACTGCTCCATTGATCAGGGAGGCTGCATCGAAACCAGCCGACCTACCACTCACAGCAACCCCACCTATCTGGAAGAAGACGTCATCCACTATTGCGTGCCCAATATGACTGGTGTTATGGGAAGGACAGCAACCCATGTGATGAGCAATGCCATCTGGCCTTACGTTTCACAGGTCGCTAAAATCGGCCTGGAGAAAGCCCTGGAAACCAACCCTGCCCTGCACAACGGCGTTTACACAACCCAGGGCAAGATCATCAACCAGGTTTACTTAGATGCCCTGGAGGGCAGGAAATAAATATGAGCTGGACAGAAGAATATCAAAAGAGAGTTGTCACTGCTGCTGAAGCAGTCAAAGCTGTCAAATCTGGGGACAGAATTTTTCTAACAGGCAACTGCTCAGTACCCACTACGGTCCTGGCCGCCCTGGTAGACAGGGCTCAGGAGCTTGAGAATGTCGAGATTGACCAGGCGCTAACGATCGGTTCTGCCAATTATGTCAGCCCGGAAATGGAAGGACACCTGCGGGTCAACACCATGTTTATCAGCCACAACACCCGCGAGGCAGTCCACGCAGGCAGGGCAGACTTCACACCGGTCCTGCTCTCTGAATTTCCCCTGCTATTTAAAGACAAACATCTGCCAGTCAACGTGGCTTTTGTCCATCTGTCGCCACCTGACGAGCACGGCTACTGCAGTTTTGGCGTGGAAGTGGGTTTGAGCAAAAGCGCGGCAGAATCTGCCGAGCTCATCATCGCCGAGGTCAACGATCAGATGCCCCGCACCCTGGGCGACTCATTCATCCATATCAGCGATATTGATTACATCGTCCCCGTAGATTATCCTCTCCCTGAACTGGCTATGGGAGATGGAAAACCTTCTGAGAAAGTTGAGAAAATCGCCCAATTCATTGCTGAACTGATCCCTGATGAAGCCACCATGCAAATGGGCATTGGCGCTGTGCCGGACGCAGTCCTGAAATACCTCTACGACAAAAAAGACCTGGGCATTCACACCGAACTATTCTCAGATGGAGTGATCGATCTGGTAGAGGCCGGGGTGATCACCAATAACAAAAAGACCCTTCACCCAGGCAAGATCATTGCCGGATTTATCCTGGGCACAAAACGCCTTTATGAATGGGTGCACAATAATCCCCTGATCGAGTTCTTGCGGACTGAATACGTCAATGACCCTTTCGTCATCTCGCGGAATCACCGCATGGTAGCCATCAATTCTGCTATCGAAGTAGACCTCACCGGTCAGATCTGCGCAGACAGCATCGGCACCAAACTCTACAGCGGTGTGGGAGGGCAATTAGACTTTATCTACGGGGCCTCCCGTTCCAAGGGCGGTGTGCCGATCATCGCCCTGCCCAGCACGGCCAAAGATTTCAGCCGGATCGTGCCAACTCTCAAAGCTGGCGCTGGCGTGGTCACCACCCGCAACCATGTCCATTACGTTGTGACTGAGTATGGCGTAGCGCACCTCTATGGCAAAACCATCCGGGAACGCGCCCTGGCGCTGATCAATGTCTCCCACCCGAATTTCAGGGAAGATCTGAAAAAACAAGCCCGCGAGCTTCACTATATCTAGACAATACCCGGGAAATCGGAGGACAGAATAGGCATGAAACGACGGGCAAAGATCATAGCCACACTCGGACCTGCCAGTCAGGATAAGAAAACCATCCAACAGCTAGTTCAGGCTGGCATGGATGTAGCCCGAATAAATTTCTCCCACGGCACGCATCAGGAACACGCACAGGTGATCAAATTCCTGCGCGAGGTTTCAGAGGAACTCAACTGTCCGGTTTCCGTCCTCCAGGATCTCTCCGGTCCAAAAATACGCACTTGTGGGTTGGCCGAAGGCCCAGTGGAAATCCATCCTGGGGATGAGCTGGTACTGACCACACAGGAAGCCCCCGGAACAGCATCCCGCGTACAGGTAAATTTCCCTTCCTTACCAAGCAGCGTCAGACCGGGAGGCAGGATCCTCCTGGATGACGGCCGTCTCGAGCTGGGAGTAAAAAAGATCCAGGGAACCGAGGTGATCACCGAAGTAGTCCAGGGCGGGATCCTGAAATCCCATAAAGGGATTAATCTGCCAGGAGCGCATTTGGAGATATCCCCTCTAACGGAAAAAGACCTTCGTGACCTGGCATTCGGGCTGGATCATGGCGTGGATGCCCTGGCCCTATCCTTCGTGCGTTCCGCAGGAGATATCAAAATGCTGCGGGAAGCTGTCTGCAAACTCGATCCTGATAAACGGAAAATTCCCATCATCGCCAAGTTAGAACATCCTGACGCCATCCAAAACCTGGCTGAAATTACCCACACAGCAGACGGATTGATGGTCGCCCGGGGAGATCTGGGAATTGAGATACCGCCGGAATCCGTTCCGGTCATACAAAAGCGGATTATTTCCTCCGCAAATCAACATCTTTGCTACGTAATCGTTGCCACCCAGATGCTAGAATCCATGATCAGTAATCCCCGTCCGACACGGGCAGAAGCTTCCGATGTCGCTAATGCCGTGCTGGATGGGGCGGATGCCGTGATGCTTTCCGGAGAAACAGCCATAGGCGAGTTCCCCCTGAAGAGCGTGGAAATGATGGCTTCCATCATCTGCCAGAGTGAAGAGCACAGCGATGAATGGGGTAGACTGAATCTGGACCAGACGGATGATTCCAGCCATGATGATGCGGTATCAATCACCCGGGCAGCCAGGGAGTTAGCCAAGGACCGAGACGTAGCGGCAGTGGCTGTGTTCACACGAAGTGGGCGAACCGCCCGTCTGATGTCCAAAGCCCGCCCTGCCGTGCCCATCCTGGCATTCACGCCTGACAAGATCACTTATCAATACCTTGCCATGCTGTGGGGAACAACGCCATACTTGATCCCTCATGCGGAATCGATAGAAGAGATGATCTCGCATGTTGATACCATTGTGATCGAAGGAACGCCGGTTGAAGCCGGACAGGAAATTGTCCTGATCGCTGGTTTCCCAATTCACAAGATGGTACCACCCAATCTGGCACTGCTCCATACAGTCCCATCCCGCTAGAGCCCTTGCCAAGCTCAGTGCCGGCTACACATTCCGCGTTCTCCAAGCGGCCCGACCTTATCGGGAGCAGCCGATGAAAGATCAACCCTATCTCCATGGTGAAGCCCTTACCCGGATCTCTCCCCTGCAGTCCTATTTGCCGGGCATTCGGACTGGCGTGGTAGGAAACTGGCTTTCCTCCAGCTTTTCTGCGGGGGATTGGGTCCTATGCCCCTTTGGGAGCTCTCCCCTGGCAGCTGTAGAAGCTGCTCAAGCTGGATTCCGGGTACTGATCCCAATCCATAATCCGATCCTTCGTTTCCTGGTCAAAAAGTTGGCAGCACCTCCTTCCCCGGAGGATCTCAACAGCGCGCTGGTAAAACTGGCTTCGAGCTATAAAGGCAAAGAACGGCTTAAACCCCATCTGTTATCGCTATACGAAACAGATTGCCCCCTCTGTGGTCGAAAAACATCAGCAGTATCTTTCCTCTGGGACAACGCCAGCCGACAGCCGGTCAGTAAAATCTGCCGCTGCAACGCTTGCGGCGAGGAATCCGTGGCCGATGTTACCGAGGTGGACCTCAAAAATGCCCTGGCCTTCAGTGACCAAAGCCCGACCCACGCCCGTGCCCTGACCCGGGTTGCATCTCCCTCCGATCCAATCCGCATACAGGTAGAAAACGCGCTGGCCACCTACCCGCCCCGTTCTGTTTACGCCCTTTTCACAGCGCTCAATAAAGTCACCGGATTCAGCCTCCCTGAGGGAGAAAGATCCCATCTGGAGATCCTCTTGCTCCAGGCCTTTTACCGCTGCAGCCAGACTCTTATGCTATCCAATTCAGATGGGGAGCAAGGTACCTCTGAACCCGGGAATTACCGGGAAGAGAATGTCTGGTACGCCATGGAAGAAGCCCTGGAATGCTGGACCGGAGATGGTCAATCGATCCCGGTGAGGTCCTGGCCCGAAAAGCCGCCAGAAAGTGGAGGTATCACAATTTTCCCGGGACGGGTTAAAGAACTTATCCCCCAGCTGATTGGCTTTCCAATCCGGGCTGTCGTGATGGTTTACCCCCAGCCTACCCCGGAATTCTGGAGCCTGTCTGCGCTCTGGACGGGTTGGCTGTGGGGCCAGGAAGCCGCAGCTCCTCTGCGCGGAATCCTCAGCAGCCGGGATCTGGATTGGCCCTGGATGACACACGCCTCACAAATCACCCTGAGGGAGCTGAGCGAGGTTCTCCCAGACGAAATCCCGGCACTGGGATTAATGCCGGAAGTGGGAACCCATTCCCTGCTCTCCTGGACAAGCGGATCCCTGGCTGCGGGATTAAGGCTGCAGAGTTTGGCCCTGGACCCTGATCATCGCCAGGCCCAAAGCTGCTGGACAATCAATCCCACTTCCAGTGGGCCCCGGACGGCTATCGATCACCGGGCCTTGATCAGGAAAGCCGGGTTGGAAGCCCTGAAAAGATCTGGAGAACCTCTCCATACCCTTTCCCTTTACAGCGCCGGGGTCTCCAGCCTGGCAGACGCAGGGTATCCGGAGCCAGAAAGCCGGCTGGCGGATGCCGGTGAATATTACCCCCAGCTGTTGGTGGATTATGAGGAAAATATCGCCTATCGTCAGGGCTTCCTGCACTATCCCGAGATTGAAAGCTGGTGGCACCAGGAGCTTGATCTGGTTCCCCTGACTCTATCTGACCGAGTTGAAAAAATGCTTGTCCGCAAGCTGCTGGAGTATAAGCGCCCTGTCCAGGAAAGCGTTATATTCCAGGACATCAATGATGCTTTTCCCGGTCTGGGCACACCACGATCTGGACTGGTCAAAGCCTGCCTGAGTTCTTATGCGGAACAGGATCCCGATCGGCCTTCCTGCTGGGTATTAAAAACAAATGATCAGCCAGCCAGCCGGAAACAGGATCTCAAGGAGATGGGAGAGATCATCACCTCGTTTGGCAGAAACCTGGGGTATCAAGTCAGCAACAGGGAGGTACCGGAAAACTTGTCTCTCGTGGTATGGGAAGACGGTGGGACAGATGTGGAAAGATTTTACATCTCAGCCTCAGGTTTATTAGGCAAGATCGTCACGGCAGGAGGAAAAGACAGAAAAAAAGGTTGGATCATCCTGCCCGGCAGCCGGGCTGGTCTGATCCATACTAAATTGCGACAAAATCCAATCCTGGCTGAGGCCCTACAAGAAAATTGGAAGTTGATCAAATACCGCCATTTGCGGCGCTTGCGAGAACAGGGGGGATTAACGAGAGCCAATTACCAGGAAAGGTTCTGCCTGGATCCCTTTACCTCCGATTCACCGCAGCTGCCATTAATTTAGGAGGGTTTTCAGGGCGTTGGCGTCACAGTCGGGGTCACAGTCGGGATCTCAGTCGGGGTCTCAGTCGGCGTCTCAGTTGGCGTAGGAGTGCTGGAAAACTCCGGTGTTGGTGTAGGGGTTGCTGTCGCTGTCGGTGTAGCAGTCGGCGTCTCTGTCGGGGTGGGCGTTGGCGTCGGTGTAGGTGTTGGCACCTGGAGATCGATCTGGATCCGCTTCTCAGCATACCCTCCATTTATCGCCGTCATGTACAGCCGCAGGGTGAGCCAGCCGGTTGGCAGCTCACTGAGATCCCAGGAAGTGATCTTGGTCATGGCGTTCGAGGGACTGGATATCGTTTCCAGGACTTCCCACTGCACAGGGTCTTTTCCGGGACCATATTCCAGGCGGGCAGCCTCAAATCTGCTGGTTGCATCTACCCGGGCATAAATATCCAGGGGGTTTTCGATCACCACCTCTTCATCACGGGGAGACCCGAACTCCAGCACTGGCCGGGAATCTGTTAACAGGCAAAGGTTGTCCTCATCAATAATATAAGGCTTACTTGTCAGCCCCATCCTTTTTGCCCAATCCCTGCCATTTTTGTCTTTTTCCAGCCATTTTTTAGCCCAGGGATCCTCCACATAGATGCCCAGTTTTTCTGTCGTGTAGCCGGGGCATTCCGACGTGTAGAGCTTATTTGTCCAGGTGTCCACGACAACTTCTTCCCACAGGTCTTGATCGGCAGGCAGAGGAGGCTGATCTGCCGCGAAGTATTCACTGCGCTGACTGGGGCAATACTTGGAAGGTTCTGTACCGGACACTGCGCAGATCACCCTCTCAACTACCCCGGCCGGCCGGGGGAACCCGCTGGGATTACCTCCTGTAAGCATCTGGATCCCTTCCTGCATAAATTGGGCCCAGATTGGTGCCGCCCCTGTAAGGCCGCTGGTATCCTGCATAGGGGTGTAATCGGCATTGCCCACCCAAACACCCACTGCCAGATCCGGTGTATAGCCGAGCGTCCAGTTATCCCGGAAATCATTGGTGGTGCCAGTTTTTGCCGCTGCCTTAAAGGGCAGATTGATCACCGGATTGGTGCCAAATGCGGCAATCCGGGCATAGGCGTCGGAGAGAATTGAGGAGATCAGATAAGCGTGTTCAGGCCTGATAACCTGCTCGCCAAGGGGCGGTTGGTATTCATAGACCAGATTACCCTCATAATCCTCGATGTGAGTGATCGCGACCGGAGGGACCTGCCGACCTCCATTGGCCATAGTCGCATAAGCCCCGGTCAGATCGAGCAGTGTGACCTCCCCTCCTCCCAGGGTCAGCGACAGGCCATAGTCAATTCGGTTCAAGGTAGAGATTCCCATTCTCCTGGCAAAAGCAATTAAACCCTCTTCTACTTCAGTTTCTGGATCATCGTAAATGCCCACAAAGTCCAGTGTCTTAACCGCGGGGACATTATAAGAGTTCGCCAGTGCTGTCCGGACAGTCACCGGGCCATGGAACCTCCCATCATAATTCACCGGTTTGTACGGATCGCGGGGATCATTCGGATCCCCTGAGGGTGGGAACTCGGAGGGCACATCCCAGATCAGGGTTGACGGTGTCCAGCCCTTCTCAAAGGCTGCCAGGTAAGTCAGCGGTTTAATGGACGATCCCGGCTGGCGGGGAATGACAGACATATTGATCTCGCCCTGGATATCCTTGTTATCAAAATCGGCCGAGCCCACCATGGCCAGGATCTCCCCGGTGCTGGGCTGGATGGCAATCAGGGCTCCGTTGGTGACATGTTTGGCCTGCAAACTACCCACCTGCTCGCGAACGATCTCCTGGGCTTGATCTTGAAGGCCGGGATCCAGGGTGGTATACACCGAAAAACCTGAGCGGTAGATTGTCTGGGCGTCATAGGTGTTTTCCAGGATAGAGCGGATATAAAATACCCAGTGCGGATAACGGAGCTCGCTAAATGGATACTGGAAATCATAAGTCTTGATTTCTTCCGCAGCCGCCAGGGCTTCCCCTGGCCCAACACAGATTGGCTGCTGGTTATTGCTGACCCCTATACAGCCCTGTTCCTGGCTGGATTGATACATCAACACCAGTACATTTTCATGCCGGTTGAGCGTCACATCACGGTTGGTATAAATATCATAGACGGCAGGAAGCTGGGGGAGTCCAGCCAGAAAAGAAGCCTGTCCCAGGGTCAGATTTTTCGCTGAGGTTTTAAAATAAGTCTGGGCAGCAGCTTCCACACCATAAGAGAGGTTTCCGAAGTAGATCTCGTTGAGGTACAACTCCAGGATCTCATTCTTGCTGTACTGGCGGGTGATCTCCGCCGCCAATATAGCCTCCTTGATTTTTCTTGTATACGTCCGGCTGACCTGCTCCTCGGGTGATAGCAGGAGCATTCTTGTCAACTGCTGTGTAATGGTGGAAGCTCCCGTTACGATCTCATCGCTGACCAGGTTGTAATAAAAAGAACGGGCAATTGCCATCACATCGTAACCTGGGTGACTGTAGAAGTTAGCATCCTCGGTGGCGATCGTGGCCGCTACCAGGTAGGGAGAGATCTCATCAAGGGGAACATAGGTCCTGCGGCCTGCATTGGGATCCAGCAGCTCATAAAGAACGTTTCCATCCCGATCCAGGATGCGCGTGGTTTCGAACTGGGCAGCCCGGTCCCGCAAATCCTGGACTGAAGGAAGCGTGGCCGCGATCCGGTTATAGTGAAAAATAGCAAAGGATCCCACGATAATAGCCAGCACCACGCCAATAAATGTCGCGATTATCAGCATTCGCAGCAGACAACCCCAGCTCTGGCCTTTCCTCCAACCTCCAGGACCTTTTTCTTTCCACCAGGCCAGTATTTTAGATCGTGGTTTCTGGGGAACCGGAACCCTTTTCGCTGCGGGGGGAAGTGTATTCCCGCGCGCAGGGGTTTGATCTAACCTGCGGGGAAGTGGCATCCCCCTTTCATCAAGGGCTGGCGGGGGAGTGAGCGGTGCAGTTCCCAGGGAGGGCGGCGGCGTTTCATCAAGGGGTGATTTCACACGCTCGGTTTCCATTTCTCCCAGGGCTTCCGTGGGCTCCAGATCTGAATCCAGATTCTTGAGAAAACCAGGGGGACTGCCCTGTCTAATGATGACTTTTCGGCGGGTTGATCCTTCGCCTTGTCCAGACTTCGGCCCCGAAGAGTCCTCTTTACCCTCACCTTCTTCGGAGAAAATAAAGGGTTCCTGATGAGGAAGATGGTCTGTTTTGCCCCGATTCTCATCCCCTTCTGGGCTGTTTTCCTTTCCAGGGGGTTGTGGGGGTGTTTTTGGTCGATGCTCGGATTCTGTCATATAATGCTCAAATAGCTCGACTTGATATGATCTGCTAATCTTGAGTAATTCTAGCATAATTCGTGAATTCTTTCCCTTCTATCAAGCGGATGATGAATAATAATTGAAAATTGAAGATTGGGTACTCAATGTAAATAGCTGAAATCAACCCGCTCTCCCCCTCACGCTACCACTGGATTTCCCAGCCATTTAGTCTCTAAGTCCCACTCAGTGTTTGACCCCCTATCAAGCAGACCTTACAATATGTCCATGAATCAAAACCCCTGGAACCGGCCCCTTCCGCTTGAGGTTGTCCTGGGGGGGGAAAAGAGGTTCACCCGCCCGCTCCCGGATCCCACGCAGAGCTGGGTAGTTATCGGGGGCGCAGCCCCCGCCGCTGCCCTGCGAGTGAAAAGCCGATTTGCCAACCATCTGGATGAAATCTCACTCCAGGCCAGGTACTGCGAGGGTCTCCTGGAGGGGAATTCCCCCGGGAACTTCCCCCAACCACCAACGCTGGACCAGATGTCCTGGGACTGGATCGAATATCACTACCAGCCCCTCCGGGATCTGGAGGTGGAAGTGATCAATTGGGTCCCGGACCCCAGGGTCATCTGTGGCAAGCACACTATCCAAAACAATGGCTCCCAAACCCGGGAGATCACTTTGGAGCTTACCTGCCAGGACGAAATGGGGATACCAGGCATCCATCTGGCTACTGAGACTTTTCAAGGACGCCTAATCCTGTCCGGGAGATCCAACCGCCAGAACCTGCTCCTGTTCCTGGCTGGAAGCCGAAATCTTCCTGCAGCGCCTTCAAACCAATTGACCGCAACGTCTACCCTGGAGCCGATGGGCAGGACTGAGATCCGCTGGATCTTGATCTGCTGTGATTCCGATTGCGAGATGCACAAATATTTGGATGCTGTCATCAAGCTGGACTGGGAAGGAGAGATTGCTCGCAGGAAAATCGCCTTGTCCAGCCAACTTCAGATCAAAACAGGAAATGCGGATCGGGATTTCTCTTTAGCCTTCTCACAAAGACAGGCCCGCTTGATCCTCCATCAACAAATCCTCCAAGCGGAAAATGGCCTGAAGCGCGATTTTCCGCTCCGCCCTTTCCCCGCCTGGCAGCTTTACCTGGCATTAGCTCCCCTCGAAACCCCACCCCTGGAACAGCTGCTCAGGACTGCTTGTGGTGAAAACCTGGAAGAGGGGCCGTCCTTTCCAATTGCAGCCGAGCTTCTCTGGCAAGCCCAGAAGGCTGGGGTCAGCCCGGATTTGCTCCAAAAGTTCTTACCGGCCGTTGAAGGGAATCTGCAGGCCTGGTTTTCGATTCTTCACGACAAGGATCAGGATGGAATCCCTGAAGAACCCGGGGGGAATTTATTTCAATTAGATCGGTACAACCCGCAAGATAACAGTTATGGGATCGATCCCTATCAAAATGATGAAACTCTCGAGACTCCTGGGTTGGCTGCGCTGCTGCATAATGAAATCTGCCAGCTAGAAAAGCTGCGGGAGATGGCTCCTGGCCCCCTGGAGTTCAGTAAACGGAAGAAAAAGCTGGAAGAATTCATCCTTGACTCCTGGCAGGATGATGAAAGCAGATTCCAGACCCGGGATTATCGAACCCATTTAAGCAAAAAGGGCTACTCAGTGCCAGGTCCGATTCAAAACGGTTGGAATATTCTCCGCCTCAAATTACCTTATCCTTCCCGTCTCATCCTTCAGGTCCCAAGAGCTTCAGATAATCACCTTCCCGGGGATCTGCGGGTCGCCCTCCAGGGAACAGATTGGCAGGGCCGCTACCGCATCGAAGTACTGGACTCACGGAATATCCTCCGTTCCGAAAACGGTGGATGGGGAGCCACAGAGACGCTCTTCTCAGAGCTGGACTACTGCGTTGTAGTAGGACTGGAAGGCACTCAGAACATCAATCTTGTGACTCACGGGGCTGACAGGCAGGATCTCAGCCTGACGCTCCCGCTCTGGTTTACAGATTTACCTCCTGAAATAGGGGAGAGAATGATCACCACATCCTTGGCTGAATCAGCCGATTTCTGGTCAGCATACGGACTTAAATCTTACCCGCTGCCAGGAAATTCCCCAGTGCAGCTTCCACTGAACCTGCTCGTTTGCCAGGGATTGATAAAATCCGGCCATTGCAGGCAGGCTGGAGATCTTTTCAAGCGTTGGACAGACGTCATCTCGCTCAACCTCGCCCAGACAGGGCGCCTCTATTCATCCTGGGAATCCAAAACGGGAACCAGCCGGGGAAAGGGCAATCTGCTGGAAAGCACCCTGCCAATCGGTCTCTTGTTAGAACTGCTGGGAGTAAGGTTTCTGGTTAGCGGAAACCTCATTCTGGAGGAAAGAGACCCGGTTCTCTTCCCTGTGCAGCTGATATACAGAGGTACTGAGATTACTCTGGAGGAGAAGGAGACCCTTGTATGCCGGCCGGGAGGTGATATGATTACCCTGCCCAGAGGGAAAAAAGCTGTCATTCAGCTCTAAGGATCCCGCTCTGAGAATTTTTCTACCTGGTAAATATCAACTCCCATCTTGTTAACCCGCCAGGCATCCGGCGCCAGGCCCATCTTCTGACACAACCTGGCCAGGAAGAGTTCCGGATCAGGCAAATTCTGCCAGACCTGGGGAAGGAAAGTCGCCCTCCGATATTGTCCCTTCAGGATCACTCCATCAATTCCAACCCGCAGCTTCCTGACCAGGTCTTTCGGAGTATCATAAAAAAGCGGTTCCGGACTGGTCAGGATCGAGACCTCAATTTCCAGGTCCTCAAGTTCTGGGGCTGTCACAGAGGGAAAACGGGGATCCATAAACGCTGCCCCCACAGCCCGATCCCGCACATCCTGGATCAGGGGCTGGACAGCTTCGATTGACCCGACACATCCTCGTAGCTGACCGGCCTTGGTGAGGGTGACAAAACAGGCACCCGGTTCCAGCAGGTTCGGGGGGAGTTCTTCCCGGTTAAGCGGGGGCAATTCTTCTCCCTTGAGGGTCATTTCAACTGCCTGACGGGCAGTTTTAAGCAGGATTTGCTTCTCAGCAGCGCTTATTTCTCTGGTCACAATCTTGCACCTGGTATCTTGGCAGGATTTTTGCTAAAAGTATCCCTCCGGGGAAAGTCGATCTTATCACCAGAACAGATGATCGGAAATTCGTCGTTTAAACCATGTTGAACCATTTTTTTCAAGTCTCGGAGAATATATTATGTCTCTATACGAAAAATACGGTAAAATAAAACCAGATTCCGGGTTACCTTTTACCAGTATTATAACGGAATGACAATACAAAACGATCCACTGGGCAGGCAGTCCGCCAACGGTCTGCTAAATAAGACCGTCAAAGCGGCAGGCAATGTTCTGCTGGCTGCTGTCCTCACTGCGACCTTATTTACTGCCCTGCCCGCCACGGGCATCGGGTTCAGTCCATCCCTCTTTCAACCAGGAACTGGAAGTGGAGATACCTCCGCCGCTACACAGGAAGTGGAGCTTCATGTCGGCCTGGTTGTTGGTCACTGGGGTAACGACACGGGCGCTATCTGTCCGGATAGCCTGGGAGGGTACATGGAAGTGGATATCAACTACACCGTCGCGGACCTGACAAGACAATACCTGCAGGCCGAAGGGGTGAAGGTGGATCTATTAAAGGAATTTGACGGACACCTGGAAGGATATCTAAGCAACGCCTTGATCTCCATCCATGCGGATACCTGTGAATATATCCCCGAGTTAGGCACGGGATTCAAAATAGCTGAAGCCGCCGAAAATAAACGCCCGGAACAGGCAGCCAGGCTGATGGCCTGCTTAAAGAACCGCTATGGGGAAGCGACCGGTCTGCGCTATGACCACAGGATCACGCAGGATATGACCAGCTACCATGCCTTTAGTGAGATCGATCCCAATACGCCAGCCGTCATCATTGAGGCCGGCTATATGAACCAGGACCGCGAGCTGCTCACCAAGAATCCCGCCCTTGTCGCCCGGGGCATCACAGCCGGCATCATGTGCTATTTGAATCGCGAGGAAATTTCGCCTGAATAATATGACAAAACCTCTGCCGGAAGCTGCTTATGAACTGCTGAAGAGCGCCAAGGAAGCTCTTAAAAAAGGTGATATTCAGCACGCCAGACGCCTGGCGCTCAAGGCAGTTAATCTGGCACCGAACCAGGAAGAGCCCTGGTTGTACCTGGCTTCTGTATCTTCGCCCGAAGCGAGCATTTCGTATTTGAAGAAAGCCTTGGAGATCAATCCAACCAGCAAACAAGCCAAAAAAGGCATGCATTGGGCCATTCAAAGGTTCAGGAAATCCGCCCGGGCTCGAAAACCCAACAAAGCCCAGCTGCCTGTTTTCGTCGCTGAGAAAGCCCTTACTATCCACCACCCCTCCCTGATATCCTGGTCAACTGCGATCCTGATCCTGGTTGCTGTGATCATGGCCTGGTTATGGACCCCGGAGTTTTCGTTTGCCCTGCCCAACTTGCAGACTACCTCCCAGATCACCCTAGCCGCGGGAGAAAACGTCCGCAAGGTGACGTACACACCCACACCTACCAGCACGCCCACGCTTACACCCACGCCTACCAATACGCCCACACCCACCATCACTCCCACGCCGAAGCCCACCCAGGTACCTCTCACTTACCCGTCTTACATGAAGTCTGCCCTGCCACCTGGCGTCTACCCGGATGAACGCTGGTTTGACATCAACCTTTCCACCCAGCGCATGTATGCCTATGATGGGAATCAGCTGATCAAGACCTTTATCGTTTCCACCGGGCTGCCAGGGACACCAACAGTAACCGGGCGGTTCCGGGTTTACATCAAATTAGCCTCAACCTTGATGGCTGGTCCAGGATATTATCTCCCCAACGTGCAGTGGACAATGTATTTTTACAACGGCTACGGCATACACGGCACTTACTGGCACAATAATTTCGGATACCCAATGAGCCATGGCTGCGTCAACATGCGCAATGAAGACGCAAAATGGGCCTATGATTTTGGCAGTGTTGGCACGCTGGTAAATATACATTACTGACATGAAGCAAAAATTTACGAGAAAAGACTTCCTGAATCTGAGCGGCCTGGGTTTGATCAGCCTGGTTGGCCGCCAGCTAAAACCGTTCTGGAATCTTCTTGCCGGTCACCAAGGACGGGTTATTTACGAAACCATCTCTACCTACCAGCAGCCTACCTATGAGAGCGAGAAAATCCGCATTCACTGGAAGGATGCGGTATTTCCGATCACCAGTATCGCCCTGGGCAAAGGTGAGCCCAGCCACAATCGCATCTGGTACAAGGTTGGGGATGAGGGTTATGCTCATTCCAGCGGGATCCAACCGGTCCGGACAGAGACCAATCCAGTCGTCACGATTATTCCCGAGGGGGGATTGCTGGCGGAGGTTTCAGTGCCCTATACCGACGCCCTCTGGACACCCGGAGAACGCTATCACGTTGCTTATCGGTTTTATTATGAAACCACACATTGGATCAAAGAAGTCGTCAATGGGCCGGATGGCATCCCTTACTATCACATCCTGGAAGATAAATGGGATCTCTCTTATTTCGTGCCGGCAGCTCACCTGCGGGTCATCCCGGAAAGCGAATTAAGCCTGCTCTCCCCAGATGTTCCCAGCTACGAGAAACGGATCGAGGTTCATACCAGCACCCAGACTGTGATCGCTTATGAATACGATCAACCAGTTTACATGGTAAAAGCTTCTACGGGCGGGGACTTTAAAGTCGGCAAATATGCCACCCCCAAAGGCCATCACATCACCAACTACAAGCGCCCCTCCCGCCACATGGCTGCCGGCAACCTGGCCTTCAACGGCTATGATCTGCCCGGCGTGCCCTGGATCATTTACATTACGGAAAGCGGGATAGCCTTCCACGGGACCTACTGGCATAATGACTTTGGAAAAGCCCGCAGCCACGGCTGCATCAATCTGCCTTCGAAAGCGTCCAAGTGGCTCTACCGCTGGACACTGCCCCAGGTCCCGTATAACCAGCAGTCCACATATAACGTCTCCGGCACCCACGTGGACGTCTATTAAATTTCTCATCTCCCACCCACCCGGAAGCGGTTTTAACATAAATCTTATTGTCCAGCCCTATTGAAGGTTATAAAATAGAAGAAGGAGAAGCACGACTTAATGGTATAAGGGATTGGGTGTGTTATGAGCAGCAAACCCCTTTTTGCAGGCCTGGTCTTTGACGAAAACGACCAGCTGGTTGAGACAACAACGATTGGCGATGAATCCTGTTATGTGGTCGATGATTACGGCTTCCGCAGGCATATCCCCTCCGAGCAAGTGGACCGCCAGGTATTAAATTTGCTGGGGGAGCAAATCGAAGGCCACGAGGAAGTCCTCAGTGAACAGGCTGCCAAAATGCTCGGTCAGGATGATATCTTCTCCCGGGCCATCTTCCTGGAGCAATTCAAGAATATCGATAGGCAGTTTGACCAGCTGATCCAGGAGGGACTACCGGAAGAAGGCCGCGCCTACATGGGCATGACCGGTTTTAAGATCATCATCAACCACCATGGCGATGTCCTGGAGGTAGAACAGCCAGGCCTGATCGCAGAAGACGAATAAAGGCTACAGTGGACGGATCCAATATTGTCACCGCGGACGATACCAATTTTGAATTCCAGGTGCTGGAATATTCCCAGCTCCTGCCAGTTGTGGTGGATTTTTGGTCCAATTGGTGCCTGGACTGCCGGCGCACCAGCGAAACCCTGGAATCCCTGGCCGAGCAGTATGCCGGGCGTTTCAGGCTGGCCCAGGTAGAGGTGGATAAAAACCCACGTCTCACCAAAGGCTACCAAGTCCGCACTATCCCCACCATTAAAACCTTTGTGAATGGCAGTGTCACCGGCCAGCTAGAAGGTGTCCACACGAATCTGCAGATTGAGGAATATCTGAAAAGATTCATGCCCGGGCCGGAAAGGCTGCTGCTTGAAAAAGCTGCCAGCTATTTGAAAGACAGGCAGTTCATCTCCGCAGAGGAAACCTGCCTGGAAATCCTGGAAGAGGACCCAGACAATCCAGCTGCCAGGCTCCTGCTTGCAAAAAGCCTGCTCTGGCAGGGGGAGTATCTCGAAGCGCTGACCATCCTGCACCATTTCCCGGCCAGCCGGGAATTTCAAGCCGCGGAAAAGCTGGTTCCGCTGGCGGAACAGCTCCGGGCTGCGTCCTCCCTGGAAAGTTCCGGGAATCCCCTGGATGCGATTTATACCCGGGCCCTGGGTCTGATCGAGAATGAGCAGATCCCGGCTGCCCTGGACGGTCTGCTGGAAATCCTCAAACGGGACAAGAAATACCGGGCTGGGATGCCCCACAAAGTGGTCCTGGGGCTGTTTGAATTGCTGGGAGAAGACCATCCCCTCACTGAGGAATACCGCCCGCTGCTGGCTAACACTCTTTTTTAAGGTCTTTTCCCGCCAGAGACCTTGACCACAATGTGAGGGAGTGTACAATTAAGGCACGACAGAGTCCGGGGCGGTGGCGGAATTGGCAGACGCAGGGGACTTAAAATCCCCCGGTTCACACCATGTGGGTTCAAGTCCCACCCGCCCTACTCT
>Ga0209834_10000104_pt1 | contig 48185 bp, 46 predicted proteins | sample Mar14236cmmetaG_FD_184134 | JGI IMG/M metagenome (GOLD analysis project Ga0209834, IMG submission 184134) | Marine hydrothermal vent microbial communities from Guaymas Basin, Gulf of California to study Microbial Dark Matter (Phase II) - Marker... ... | reverse complement strand
TACATAAACTCTCGAAGTGGGAGGCATGAATCGTCACTAGAGCATGCTTCATCAAGGCGTTTTTATCTTCGGGAGAGACAAAGCCAAGGTACCTAACCTGGGGATGGTGAGGAAGGTCCATTAATTTCTTTCCAATGAGGATAAGCTCAATATCTGGGTTCTGTCGAACAAATTCTAAGAAATAGTCGACTAATTCTTGGCATCCTTTTCCAGGTTCAATCCGCCCGGCGTAGAGAACAAAAGGACGGAAAAGGCCATATTTCAGGCGCATCGAATTCCAGTCAGGGATGGCCTCGGGAAGATCAACTCCCACGCCGACTATATCTTGATATTTATCTTGAAGCTCAAAAAGTTTGGTTAACATCCTCTTTTCAGCCAAAGTATTAAAGACAAAGGCATCTGGCGAGTTAAAAACTTCCTTCATTATGTCCAAATAGAGCGCCGGTTCATCATGAGCCGTGGGAACAAGGGCTTTCGGACGCGAAACTACTTTCAACCCCCAATAAGTATTGAAATAAAGATAGGTAAAAAAAATGAAGGCATCATAATCTCCCTGATTCTTAGCCAAAGCTTCCACCAATTGGGGCGAATAGGGACCTTGTTGCTCCATCCATCGCTGCTCATCTTCATGAGAGTGCGAATTGTGAAAAATCCAATCCGAATAATGATTGAATTCCTCGATATTCCTTTCCCTCTCGATTGGAAACCTTCTGATCATTACTTGATTAAGGAAGGAATCTCCGGGGGGATATTCGTTTTTCCAAGTAATATAATCTTGAGCAGTGGTAGTAAAGACGGTGCAATCATAACCACGGCGGGCTAATCTTTCAGCAACCAAGCGACAATGAAGTTCAGAGCCGCCCATGACTTCTTCTCCGTAGCGTTGAATCACAAAAGCAATCCGGTGCATGTTTAGGTTAAGTCCTTGATCACTCGCAGTAATTTTTCTTCCAGCCCTTCGGCGCGCAAATCTTTTAGTCTTTGACGTTGATGGTTAATGATTTTTTGGCGAAGATTCTCCTGGGTAGCCACCAAATGAACTAATTCAGCTACATAATCAACCCGTTTGGTCCGCAAAAGAATTCCTGCTCCACCTAAGGTATAGGGCACAGCCGTGGCCTCATAGGCTATAACCGGCAAATCAAAAATCATACTTTCTACTAAAGGTAGTCCAAAACCTTCATGTTCGCTCATAGATAGAAAAACGTCAGCTGTCTGGTAAAGGGCATACATCTGCTCGTCGGTGATATGACCGGTGAAAACCACTTCCTCAGGGCGAAGATAAAAATCATCGACCAGTTTGATTAAACTCTGATAGTAAGCCGGTAACGAGGTTGTTTTCCCGACAATAATCAACCTAACCAGAGGCGAAATGTATTTCTTGTAATAAAAAGTTGTCCGGATAAGGTCGTCAATACCCTTATTAGGAACAATTCGCCCCACAAAAAGAATGTTTACCCGTTGGTCACGGAAAAGTCGCTGAAAAAAGGGGTCGGCTGGCCTCTGGTACTTAGCAAAATCAATAAACAATGGAAAAACCTCGGTTCGTCTGTATCCTATTTCTTCTAGTTCCAAACGATTAAACTCAGAATCAGCTAAAGCCACGTCGACATGGGGGGCCATTAACTTAACCTCTTCTCTTCCTACCTGAGCAATATGAGCCATTTCTTGACTGTAAGGCAAGAAGAAATGGGCTGGGGTAATATTATGGTAGATTAATATCTTCTTCGAAGAGAAAGTTATGAACTTGGCAGTTAAAGGTGAGGGCAAGGCAAAATGTAAAATGGTAATATCTGTGGAAGCGGGGGGAGAAAATTCAGAAAATAAAGTCGAATGTTTCTCCAACCCTTCATCTCGATCAAGGCAGTAAATCTCTGATTGAAATCCACGGCGGCGAAGGAATTGCTTGATATGGAAAGCCGTATCTCCAATGGCATCCCCCTGGTGAAAAGCAGGCACCAGTTGATCGACTCTCAACGTCCGGCCACCTCGGTAATATGATGAAGGAGAATTTGCGCCACTTTTTCCCGCTGATACTTGGAGAGAGCTTGGCGCTGACTAAATATGATTTTTTTTCTCAGTTGTTTGTCTTCATCTAGCTGATGGATAAGAGAGGCAATCTGTAAATAATCCTTCTGTCGAAGTAAAATGCCTCCTCCATTCATCGTCTCTTTTACCGCTCCCCCGGGAAAAGCAAGAACAGGCAGTCCCAAATAAAATGATTCTAGCAAAGGAACGCCAAAACCTTCGTGCTCACTCATGCTTAAATAATAATTACTCAAGCGAAAAAAAGTTAATAACTCAGCAAATTCCACGTGCCCAGGGAAAAAAACATCTTTTACTTTTAATTCATCGATAAGCTGAAACAAAGCCGCTAAATATCTTTCCATTCCTCGATAGTCACCCACCAAAAGCAATTGGGAGGAGGGATTGAAATACTTTTTATAAAAATAAAAAATCTTGATAATATCTTCAAATTTTTTATTGGGAATCACTCGGCCGACAAACAGGATAGTTTTTTTCTCAGTCGAAAAAAGTCGCTCGACAACCGGATCGCCTGGCCCATCAAATTTGGAAAAATCCATCAAAATAGGGAGAACAGCCGTATGCCGGTAACCCACTTCTTCCAACTCCTGACGATTATATTCGGAATCTCCCAAAGCTAAGTCAACTTTATCGATAAACATCTTTAATTCTAACCGTCCTTTGTAGCACTCCCTGGCTAAAAGGCGATGGTAATCCAAAAAATAGTGATAAGGAGTTATATTATGATAAATCATTATCTTCTTGTCAGGGACTCTAAAAAACATCCGCGAAACCGGCGAACCAATGGAAAAATGAAAGATGATAACATTCTCGGGTGAGCTGTGGGCTGGATACTCCCGATAATCACGAGCCAGATTAGCCAATCGAGGATCATAAAAACGAACAAAAATTTCTGACTCAATACCTCTCTCTCTTAAGACCTTTTGAATCTCCAACATTTCATCGGAAATAGCATCACCGTAAGTCAAAGAAGTGGCAAACTGATGGACTCTCACTTGTTTTCTTTCTCCTCTTCGAGTTTAGAAATAATATAGTTATATTTTTGCTCAATAACTTCCCAAGTGTAATTACTCTCAAAATAACGGCGGCCATTTTGGCTCAAAATTTCTCTCAGTTTATCATCCTCGAGGAGAAGCTTTAAGGTTTCCTCAAATTCGGCGTAATTTTCGTAGTACAACCCTCCTTGGCTCCTTTGACACTGGCCCTGCAGGACTTCACAGTGGGCATTGGCCAAAACCGGCTTTTCTAAGGCCCAAGCTTCTAAGGTAACCATTGATAAACTTTCATAGAAGGAAGGCATGATCAAAAGCAAAGCTCCTTGGAGAATAGCAAATTTTTCTTCCTCGCTGACAAAACCTAGATAGATAAGGTCAGGATGATGAGGAATGGTTAATTTCGTGCTGCCCACCAGAACGAGTTTTACGGGATAATTAGTTCTTTCTTTAAATTTCAAGAAATATTGAAATAACTTATCACAACCCTTGTTCTCATCAATGCGACCGATGTAAACAAGGTAATCACTTGCAATTCCTCTTTGCTCCAACACCTGCTGCGTGGGCCAAGAAGAAGGAATTTCAATACCGACCCCAACTACTTTCCCTAAAATATGGGAATTATTGGCCACGCGCTGGATCATGTTTTTCTCTTCCTCAGAATTATAAATGAAAGCTCGTGGTAAGCTAAAAAGCTCTTTGAATATCCTTAAATAAACCACCGGATCATGTTCGGCGGTGGGAACTAAGATGCTTTTTTCAGGAACAGTCTGAATACCCCAATAAGAATGATAATAGCGATAGCTGAAGAAAATGAAATAATCATAATCAGCCCGGTGCTGGTCAATATACTTGATCAAAGCCGGGGCTAAAGGCCCCTCCTCCTCCAGCCATTTTAACTCATCATCAATTTTATGCTCGTGATGGAAAACAAACTGCTGAATACGGCCAAACCGCATGGGATTGCGGGGACGAGCAACCGGAAAACGACGTACAAGAACCCCGTTTATTTCTTCGATGTCGTCAAGATAGTAATTTTCCCAAGTAATATAATCATAGGCCTTAGTTGTCAGAACTTCCACTTCGTAATACTTCTTCATATGTTCAGCAATCCAGCGACAATGCAGTTCCGCTCCTCCATTAATTTCCATTCCATAGCGCTGGACAACAAAAGCAATTTTCATGAGAAAACCTTCTTTTCTACTTCTTTCTCCCGGCGATTGAGAAAGGCTAAGTCTTTCTCTAAGATCCGGGATTGGATTTTCAGGTGATCTTTTTCGATTTTCAACTTGGTCATCTCAACCACTAAATTATGGGTTAATTGATGCAATAATTTCGTATATTCTTTGGCTCGCCCCAAATCCTTAAAAGCCAGCTCTAATCTTTCATTGACAAGCTGATGATTAAGGTCAATCTTGCTTTCTAATCGTCCTATTCGATTAGCCTCCTGATGAAGTCGCTCGGTCAATTCATCTAAGCGACGATTAGCATAATCCAAGTTTTCGACCGTTTCTCTTAATTCTTCATCAACAGGCAAGATCATTAATTTGATCAATGGAGCAAAAGGACGCATTAGCTTCAGCAATATCCGGCGCATCTTACTTCTCAATCCCCCCGGAGGCGAAGTCAGTGGAGGAGGGATTGTCTCTCGGTAATCATTCCTTGTCTCTTCTTCCTGTTGCTCTATTTCTTGGGCGGGTCGAGAAGCTATTTTTCTCTTGATCTGGTTCATTATCTCTTCCACATCAATGTTTTCATAGTCTATTTTTATCTCCATTTCTTCGGCGGAAAATTTCTGTTTTTTATCTTCGCCCATGATGATTTCCCTCCTTAATATTTCTCGTCTTGATACATAAAATCTTCATAAACACTTTGGACATCTTGAATATCAGGGAGAGGCTCAAGTTGCAAGTGCTGGATTTCCTCAACTTCTCGCTCGGTAAGAAGGCCCTGCTGCAATTTGGCTTTTATTTTCTTTTTAATTTCGGCCGCAAGAGCCTCTTGCTCTTCTGCCGACAAGCATTTTATTTCAATAAATTTTTCATCCTTCATTTTTGCTCTTCCTTTCCCTTAAATAAATTATTGGTTATTAAAGCTTATAACTAAAGAGGGAGAAAAACATTTTTTTTGTTTAAAGCTTAATCTAGCATCAACTTCTAGGGCAAAAATAACCCACCCGCCGGTTCTTGTTTTTTCTTTCATTTCTTTCCGAACCAAATCTTCCTTTTAGTTGCCTGTTCTATTTTATATATCCCAAAGCTCTTAGTTGCTCTTTTAGCTTTTGAGTCAAACGGGCCTTTCGCTTATCTCTTTTCTTGGCCAAGCGAAATAAGTCCTCTAGGTGGCGAATTGACTGGCGAACTAGCTTTGGCTTTTTAGCCCCTAGATTCTCTGTTTCTTGAGGATCTTGGATGAGGTCATACAACTCCACTTGTGGTAATTGGGGAGGTGGGTAGGCAAAAAATTTAAAAGCTTCGGGTTTAAAAGGTTGGTTAACGATGAGTTTGTTCCCCTGGAAAATTAAGGCTGTTCGCTGGGGAAGATGGGAGCTAAGAACATCGGCCGCCACCTCAGCCAGCGATTCTCGAAGACTATTTTCTTTTCCTTGGATCATTGGCAAGAGGGAACGACCATCCACTTGGGTTAGGATTTCATCTTCTCCTTTTAATCCCAAAAAATCAACTACCGTGGGCAAAACATCGATTAAACGGACGAGTTCTTCAATCCTTTTCCCCTTAACCCGCCCGGAAGCTACTTCCGGAAACTTGATTATTAAAGGAATCCGTAAAGATTCATCATATAAATCCTGGCCATGACCCCAACTGCCATGTTCATAAAATTCTTCGCCGTGATCACTGGTGATAATGATCAAACTCCGATGATAAAGATTTAACTCCTTTAAGGTCGTCATCAATTCACCGATTAAAACCTCATCAGTGTAGAGAATTTCCGCATCATAAAGAGCAATAATATTTTCTTTCTCTTCAGTAGGCAAGGGCTTAAAAATGCCTTGTTTACCTCCTAAATAACCAATCAAATCCAAGCTACCCCACTTGGCCTGCGGGGAAAGAAAACGAGTCTTGTAGGGCAGAGGGCAAGCATAAGGTGTATGAGGTTGATAGGTGTGAATAAAAAGAAAAAAAGGCAGATCTTTATTTTGACGCAACCATTCAAGAGAAGCCTGGGCAACTTGGTGGGCCCCTTCTTGCTTAAAAACCCCTCCCAAATCATCCCGGTAGAGATCAAATCCCCTGGAATAGCCATAAACAGTGCTTAAAAAGCCGCCGCCCGTAAAAGCCGCACAATAATAACCGTTTCTTCGCAAGATATCAGCCAAGGTTGGAATAGCTGGGGAAAGACGATCGTTTTCGGTTTCCACTTGATGATTATAAACATAAAGCGAAGTTAAAAGAGAGATATGGCTGGGGAGAGTCCAGGGAGAAGGAGCATAAACTTGCGAAAATAAGACTCCTTCCTTGGCCACTGCATCCATATGGGGAGAGGTGGCTCTTTCATAGCCATAACACCCCAGATGATCAGCCCGTAAGGTATCGATAGAAATCAAAATAATGGGCCTAAGCGGAGGTCTCGAGGGAGAAATCAGAATCGGGTTTATCCAGAAAGAGGAAGCCTCGGAAGGCCCCTCGGTTTGAAAAACCAATCGGGCTTCCGGAGCAGTGGTCGATAAATTAACTTTATGAAAACTAAATGATACTCCCTGAGAAGGAGAAGGAAGAGTCAACCGTTTATAAAATAAGGTCTTTTCCTTTTCCTTAAATTTGAGAATCACTCTAAAAGTTACCTGAGGTGATTCCGAGCTTAAAGAAGATATCCCCTCCGCGGGGGAAGCTACCCCTATCCCAAAATTTATCTCGGCCCCAGAGTGAATTGGACCTCTGTAGTCAAACTTAGTTGGTGGAGGAGCAGCAATTATTTCCCTCTCTGTTCCTCCCAGTTTCCATTTTCGGATCAGTCCCCACGGATTTTCCTTCTCTTCGACTAACTCTCTTACTTCCGTTTTACGAGGCACCCGAAAGTCGATCCTTTGTTTTTCTCTCCCTCTCATCGGAGTGGAGTGAATATTTTCTCTACTTAAAAAATCAGCCACCCGGATCAAGGGGAGAGAAAAAGTCTTATCACCTCCTGGAGAACAGGCATAAGTAACCACTAGACTCAATCCCACGATTAATAACCACAATCTCTTCCAGTTAATCATTTCTCTTTCCAACGAATACGGAGGCATTTTAAATGATTTGAGCTTAAGATTCAATCCAGGGGGGAAAGACAGTTAGAGGTAACTTAAAATTTTGCTGGCTCCTTGGATTAATTTTAGGATTAGACCAATAAAAAATCTTCTCTCTGGCCCTGGATGGTTAGGCAGCAGCTGTTCAAACCCAAGTTTTTGGCTAAACTTGACAAGGAATATTCCAGAGTTAATCTGTAATTGGATTTTTTTAATTATTTTCCAAAATAAGTATTATCTTAATAAATGGGAGGATTAAATGGTGAAATTTGATTTCAGAAATAAAGTAAGGATCGCGGTTATCGGCGGCGCCAACCCTGATGAACAATCCTGGAAAGAAGCTAGACGAGTGGGCGAGCTCATTGCCGAGAAAGGCGGTATTCTGGTTTGCGGTGGGTTGAGTGGAGTTATGGAAGCCGCCGCTCAAGGAGCCAAAAGCAAAGGAGGACTAACCATGGGAATTTTACCTGGTTACTCCAGCCAAGAAGCAAATCCTTATATTGACTTACCAATAGCTACGGGGCTCGGCCCCTTAAGAAACTCACTTGTGGTCCTCAACGCGAAAGCAATCATTGCCATCAATGGGCAGTACGGCACGTTAAGCGAAATTGCCCTGGCCAAGATTCACGGACGTCCGATAATCGGCCTTAACACCTGGGAGATTCCCGGAGTGGACATCGCCTGCACCCCAGAAGAAGCGGTTTCTTTAGCCTGGTCAAAAGGCCGCTAAAAAAGAATTGCCGTAACTTTCCCGACCTCTAAATCATTGCTTTATATCTTTCCCGATAATGAACCTGGTATAATGATAAATACGTTATAAAATAATATTGAGTTAGACATGGTTAATTATCGGATATCGGTATGTTACGACGGGTTGGATTTTTATGGATGGCAACGCCAGCCTTATCTTAAAACTATCCAAGGAGAACTAGAAAAGGCCATTGAAAAAATCACTGGCTTGCCCACCAAAGTCATCGGTGCAGGCCGGACTGATGCCGGAGTTCACGCTGTGGGTCAAGTGGCTAATTTTTACACAATCTGTCATCTAGATAATCCCACTTTCGCCAAAGCCATCAATGCTCACCTGCCAGGGAGTATTCGGGTAACCAATCTCCAGATAGTTCCGCCCAATTTTCACGCTCGTCGCCTGGCGGCTTCCAAAATCTACCAGTATCGCCTTCTCAATTCTTCCTCTCTCGACCCTTTTCGATTACGTTACACCCTCTTCCATCCTTACCCTCTTGACATCGCCGCCATGATCCAAGCAGCGGCTTTGTTCCAAAGAAAAGATGACTTTTCGGCTTTTTCCTCCAATGAGGATAAAAATCCTTTCCGAGAAGTGATCCGGTCCGAACTAAAACAAGAAAAAGATGAGCTTATCTACACCATTGAGGCCAAAGGATTCCTGCGCTACATGGTGAGAACCATTGTCGGAGCTCTCCTGGAAGTAGGAAAAGGCAAAATTTCCCTAGAAAAAATTAACCAATTATTTCTTACCAAACAAAGAGTTAAAGACATCCCCACTGCTCCTCCCCACGGTTTATGCTTAATGAAAGTTATTTACCCTCCAGAATTCTCCCCATAACTAGGGCATTCTCGGACGGATTTTTATAATAATTTTTCCTAACTCCGATGACCTCGAAACCAAGTTTATGGTAAAGCGCCCGGGCTACCTGATTAGAGGGCCGCACCTCCAAGACGACGTACCGAACACCCTGTTTCACCATTAATTCTAAGATCTGTCTAATAACACTTTCTCCAACTCCTCTTCCTCGAAACTCGGGATGAACGGAAACATTGGAAATCTGGGCTTCATCCCCGATTTTCCAGTAAATAATGTAGCCAATTACTTGCTCGGTAGGTCGATAAACAACCACGAAAGGGAAAGAAATACTGTCATTTTCTATCTCTCCCAGGAAAGAGGTTTCAGGCCAAGGATTAGTAAAAGACATCCGTTCAATGGCCCCCACATAAGGAAGGTCCTCCTTCTCCATCGGCCGTAAGTAGTAAAACCGGGGGGGAAGCTTTCTTCTTTTATCTATTTTTTTCCTCCGCCTGAGATTTTCTCAGGTAAAGAGGTTGAACCTCATGAGCCGAGATTCCTTTGCCCGCCTGGAGGAGATCTCCTCCGAGGAGACCTATTTCAAAAGCAATAAAATTCGTCCGTTGATAAAAAATAGCCTTTTCTTGGAAAATTTGTTTTATTTTTTGCCCATAGACTACAAGCCCACTACCAAGAAAGCCGATTTTCTGGTTTTGGGGAATCTGGGCCAAGAAATCATCTGGCTGATAAGCACCAGGTAATATTTTTTCTTTTAATTTTAATTCTTTTTCTTCCTTCCGGTAAAGAGCAGTATAGATTTCCCCTTTTTTAGCATCGATAACCGGAGAAATTAAAGAAATTGGTGCCTCCCGAAGCTTCCAAGCTAAAGCTTTTAATGTGGATACTGGAGCAACGGGTCGGCCCGAAGCCAGGGCCAAGGCTTTAATCGTGCTCAGGCCAATCCGGATACCCGTAAATGACCCAGGACCGACCGAGACAGCATAACCATCAATATCCTGAAGAGAACAACGGGAAAACTTGAGGAGTAGCTCTACGGCTGGCAGTAACCTCTCCGAAAAGGTCACCGGACTATCTAGATTTACCTCGCCAATTAAGCGCTGATTCTCTAGGAGAGCCACTGAGCCACAAAATGTAGTTGTATCGAGAGCCAAAATTAGCATATCAAATTTATCTCTCCAGTTGATGAGCATAATTAAAGAGACCACCAGCTTGAATGATGGCTAACTGCACCCCTGAAAAAGGAGTAAAACAGAAATCCAGATTTCTGTTTACATTTCGCCCTTGGCCAGTGGCAAGTTTTAATTGAAGCCTATCACTACTCTTCAGATTATTTCCCCGGATCCATTCATCTACCTGGGCCCAACGGATTACGGGCAAGGCGGAATTAACCGCATTTCGGAAATAAATAGCTCCAAAAGAAGGAGCCACAATAGCTGCAATTCCCAAGGCTAAGAAACAATCGACCGCCTGTTGGCGAGATGAGCCGGCCCCAAAATTTCTTCCCGCAACCACGATATCTCCGGGACGGGCCTTTTGAGCAAAGTCTTGCCATCCCTCCAGATTTCCCAAAGCATATTGGCCCATCAATTTCCGATCCGTAAGATGAAGATAGGCATTGTGGTAGATCTGATCGGTATCGATATCCTCGATAAGAAAGCCATCTTTATTCACCAAAACCCAGCACCGACCTTCAATGATTATCTCTGACATTTCAAATCTCCTCCGGAGAAATGATCTCTCCGGCTAGACAGGAGGCAGCGACTACTGCTGGACTGGCCAAATACGTCTTGCCTTTTCCTTGTTTACCATAAAAATTGCGGTTGCCGGTTGAAATCTGAACTTCTCCTTCACCGGTTAAACCAACGTGACCTTCGGCGCATCCTCCACAACCAGGATTACTTACTATTGCCCCACTGTTAATCAAACTCTCGAGAATTCCCTCTTCAAGAAGTTGCCGATACACCTGTCTTGTTGCTGGTACACACTTAAGAGTAACTCCCTCTTTTATTTTCTGGCCCTTAAGTATTTGAGCCGCCTGACGGAAATCTTCTCCTCGTCCATTGGTACAGGAGCCAATAAAACCAGTATCAATCTTAGTTCCTTGCACTTCTTCGATATCTCGAACTTGATGAGGCAAATAAGGCACCGCTACCTGAGGACCAAGCCCGGAAACATCAACTTCAATGATTTCGTCATATTGGGCCCCTTGATCAGAGGCAATCCAATTCTTCAGATCAAAACAAGGAAGAGCCATCATCTTGGCTTGGACCGCTTCATTAAGCTCGGGCACAAAACCCACAATTCCCGCCATTTCGGTTACCATACTGCACAAGGTAATTCGGCCATCAAGAGAGAGCGCGCGGACTGCCTCCCCATAAAATTCCACTGCCTTCAAAGCCACTTTTTTTGTCCCCAAGCTCTTACATAAAAAAAGAGTTAAATCTTTGGGGGTAGCCAAGGTAGAAGGTTGCCCTTTAACTTGAACCATCACCGTGGAGGGGACTTCAAACCAGGTCCGACCTGTTCTAAAAGAAAAGGTAATATCTACATCTCCCATTCCTTGACCAAAACAACCAACTGCTCCCAAGATGTTGAGATGACTATCAGTACCGACCACTGTTTTCCCGGGGCCAGCTAATCCTTGTTCGATCATCACGTGAGAGCCTATTCCTTGATCAACGTCAAAAACACGAAATCCCTGCTGGCGAGCAAACTCGCGACAGACCTGTTGGTTATCAGCATACTTCAAAGTACATGCCGGCACACAAAGGTCAAAGGTAAACACAACTCGAGAAGCATCAAAAACCCGGGCATCATCATATTCCCTCCGGTAATGCTTAACCACATTTGGCCCCCCAAAATCCCGAGCCGAGACCAGGTCAAGGTTCATCCAAACTATCTCCCCGGGTTTTACTTGCTGGCCACTATGATTTGAAATTATTTTCTCGATTATGGTCAGGCTCAATTTTTTACTCCTCTTACTCGATTGGTTTAGATTCTTTCGGCCACCGCCCGGGCCATGTCTAAAGTCGAGGAACCTCCTCCCATATCATAGGTTCTAACCTTACCTTCTTGCAGCACTTCGGCCACCGCTTTTTCTAGCCGGCGAGCCAATTCTTTCTCTCCCAGCCAATCTAACATCATCTTAGTGGCTAAAATCATGGCCGTAGGATTAACTTTATACATTCCCGAATACTTAGGAGCTGACCCATGGGTAGGCTCAAAAACAGCATAATTATCCCCAATATTTCCGGCGCAAGCAAATCCTAACCCGCCGACCAGCTGGGCCGAGAGGTCAGAGATGATGTCCCCAAACAAGTTCTCCGCCACCAAGACATCATAATCTTGCGGATTTTTGACCAACCACATAGCCATGGCATCAACATTAGCTTCTTTGAACTCAATTTCTGGGTATTCCTGCGCCATTTTACGGGCCAGATCAAGAATAAGGCCTCCCGTTTCCCGGAGAACATTTGGCTTTTCCACGATAGTCACTGACCGGCGCTGATTTTGGCGAGCATACTCAAAAGCGCGGCGTAAAATTCTTTCACAAGCCTTCTTGGTCATAATCCGCGTGGAAAGAGCAATTTCGTCAGCGGGCACATCCGCAAATTTTCTCATCTTGGGATGAATAAGAAGAGCCTGGCGAACTTCGTCAGGGAGAGGGTGAAACTCAACGCCGGCGTACATCCCTTCGGTATTCTCTCGAAAAATCACCAGATCAATATCATCTCGATAATTCAGGGGATTGCCCGGATAAGCTTTACAAGGCCGCAGGTTAGTATATAAATCGAACTCCTGGCGTAGCCGGACAATGGGGCTGAAATAGGACAATCCTTTATCTCTTAGTTCGGGGGACAACTCCTTCCAAGCATCCTCTTTGGGCTTGGAAGTAATTGCTCCAAATAAACAAGCGTCCGTCTGTTTTAAAAGATGGATAGTGCGATCAGGTAAAGGATTTCCTTCCTGGCGCCAAAATTCCCAGCCGATATCCCCATATAAATACTCGGCATCAAGATGAAGTTTTTCCAAAACAATCATCGCTGCTTCCATTACATCACGACCGACTCCATCCCCAGGAAGGACAGCTAGACGATATTTAGCCATATGATCTCTCCTTTAATTATAATTTCTATTTCATACTAATTATTAATTAATAATAATTTGCGCCTACTCTTACTGTTTTTTCTCTTTGAATTTTATTTAAACTATTCTTTTTTCTCTTAACTCATTTAAGCCTAACGGCCAGCACCATTTCTGGGACCATTTAACATTTTACCTTAATTTTTTACCTTGCCAAGCAAAATGAGAGCAAGAGCTAAAACGACGAGGTTTACTTCTTTTGCCGAGAGAGCTTTTTCTTGGTATAGGGAATTAATCCCCCAGCCCGGATAATCTCGACCACCATCTCTGGGAGTGCCGGCAACCTAAAGCGAGCTCCTCTACTCTCCAACACTCCCTTTTCAAAATCCAGTTCCACTTCTTCTCCTTGGCTAAGATGGTCGACTAAGTCCTCATCAACAAAAACTAGGAGCCCTTGATTGATGGCATTACGAAAAAAAATACGGGCAAAGGATTTGGCGATTACGGCTTGCACCCCCGCAGCTTTAAGACAAATTGCTGCCTGTTCCCGGGAACTACCGCAGCCAAAATTTTTACCACCCACAATAATATCGCCCTGTCTGACCTTCGAGGCGAAGTTGGGATCTAAATCTTCTAAAGCATGCTGGGCCATCTCTTCCGGAGTCTGGGGACTATAAGTATATTTGCCGGGAAAAATTACATCGGTATTAATATTATCGCCGTATTTCCACACTTTTCCTTTCATGACCAATACTTCCTTGGATCTGTTATCTTTCCTTCCAGGGCCGAAGCGGCCACCGTGGCCGGAGAAGCAAGATAGATAAACGAATCCCGGCTCCCCATCCGCCCCCGAAAATTACGATTTGCAGTACTGAGGGCCACTTCTCCTGGGGCCAAAACTCCCTGGTGAGCTCCTAAGCAAGGGCCACACCCAGGGTTCAGCACCAGACACCCCGCTTCAACAAAAATATCAATTAAGTCTTTTTTTAAGGCTTTAATTAACTCCTGATGAGAGGCCGGGATGACCAACACCCGCACCTCCGGGTGAACCTGGCGACCCTTAAGAATTCGAGCGGCTATCTCCAGATCCTCGACTCGCCCATTGGTACAGGTGCCGATTAAGGCTTGATGGATCTTGATCCCCTCAACCTCAGAGACAGGTCGAACATTATCCACGCTATGAGGGCAAGCCACCTGAGGCTCGAGCTGTTCCAGATGAAGAATAATTCTCTCCCGGTAATCGGCGTCAGGGTCGGAATTAATTACTTCGTAATCTTCAACCCCTCTTTGGTGCAAATAATCCAGCGTTTGTTGATCAGGTAAAAAATACCCATTTTTAGCTCCCATCTCGGCGGCCATGTTGCACAGTACCATCCGAGAGGCAATCGATAAGCAAGTTGCTCCCTCTCCAGCAAATTCAACAGCTTGGTAATTAGCCTTATCGGCCCCATGCTCACCAATAAGACTCAAAATGATATCTTTGGCCGCCACTCCAGGCGGTAAAGATCCTTCCAGCTGAATTTGGATTGTTTCCGGCACCCGAAGCCATATTTCTCCTGTGGCCCAAACGGAGGCCACTTCCGAGCGTCCAACCCCTACCGCCAAAGCTCCCAGAGCTCCATAAGTTGTAGTGTGGGAATCCGCGCCGATAATCAATTTGCCGGGAGCGGCCAAACCTTGTTCTGTCAAGACCTGGTGACAAATTCCGTAATTTACATCAAAAAAATTATTAATTCTCTGCTCTTTGACAAATTCTCTGATTATCTTATGGTTAAGAGCATATTTTTCTGATGAAGCTGGGACAACATGGTCTAAAATTACCACTAACCGCTCTGGATGAGGAAGATGCTTAAGCCCTAATTCACGAAAACTTTTAATTATCGCCGCGGTGTTATCATGAGAGAGGATGCGGTCAGGAGAAACAATGACAATATCACCAGCCTTAACTTTCTGCCCGGCTTTGGAACCTAACAGCTTTTCCGAAAAAGTCTGGCCCATTTTCCCTCCTCATAATCTCTAATCTACTCCGTTTTAAAATTAATCTTTCTCCTTGAAAAGACCATGATCACCGCCCCCCTTCCCTCAACCAAATAAAACAAAGCCTAGGGGTCTTATCTCTACTTTCGGTATGTTCTCCTTATTTACCCTTAAAGATGAAAAAAGTTTTAGACTTCTCATCTTCTTCTTTCTTTTTCAACTCTATCGCCTCTCTTGAAGGGAGGTTCATTATTTAAAAGGCTCAAAATTGACAAAATCAGCATGATTAACGATGATGGCCTCAATGGTAGCTCGCCGACCATCCCCTTCTTTGGAATGGCAGGCGATAATATGGAGCACATCTTCAGGTAATCCCAATTTAGCCGCCAAAACTGCTCCAGAGAGGGGATGCCGTAATAAATTACCCGAACGGCTTTTCCTGAACTTTGCCCCTGACTTTTCAAATTCGAAAAGTTTGCCCACATCATGAAGAAGGGCTCCGGCCAGGAGGATATCTCTATTAATTTTTACCTGATCCTGATAAACTTCCTCCATAGCTTGCGCAATGTGAAGGGCAGTCTGGGTCACGGCCCGGGTGTGATCGACAATATTAATTTCGGTGCGATCGATAAGCAGAGTGAACGGCATAGCCAACAAATCTTCCACCTGCCATCCTCTCTCCAGCATGGCTTCCTTCCAGACCTCAATCGTCTTTTTCTTGAGGCTTTCATCCTGGAATTCATTGAGTTCTGGAAACAAGGCCACCAACTGTTTATCCATGGCTTCCTCCCTTATTCTCTTTCCGAAGGTCCGTCGTATTCAAAATCCTGGGGGTCTATTTTTCTCATTGGTCTCATCCTTGTTTTTTCCTCGTAAATATGAGCAACAAGACCCGGCAGGCGGGCAATCATAAAAAACGCATTACCAATCTCGGGAGGAATTTCCAACTCAGCCAGGAGAGCAGCGATAGCTCCATCGACATTGATGGGTAATTTCTTTCCGGTCATTTCCGATAAAATCCTCTCCACCACCAGGGCTGTCTCAACATATTTCCCCGTTATCCCCAATTCTTCAGCCAGAGAAAAAAGCTTGGTGGTGCGAGGATCCTGGGTATGGAGACGATGGCCGAAGCCAGAAAATCTTTTTCCTTCCGCTTTTAACTGCTGGAGAATTTCTCTGGTAGCCTCCTCGAGACTGATTCCTCGCTCTTCACTTAGATCAACAATCATTTTTAACTGGCGCATCCCTTCCTCGATGGCTCCTCCATGATAACGAGAAATAGCTAGAACACCAGCCGCCACTGCCGCATTCAATTCCGCTCCAGTGGAAGCTACTGTTCGGGCAGCTAAAACCGATGGCGGGGTAGGACCATGATCAATGGAAGAAACTAAAATGGTCTCAATTAGTTGACCTACTTCCGGGGGCGGAAGCTTTCCTTGAAAAAGCAAATAGACCGCCTGGCCAAAACTAATCTGGCCCATCAAGCCATCAATGGGATAACCTCTGACCAAAATTTTATTGGGCTCGACTTGGGAAATAGAGGTCTTCCAATGAAGTTCACCCATTAGACCCTCCTTTAGATTGTCTTTAACCTCTTTTTCACTTCTCGAGGAAAATCAAAAATGGAATCCACCACTTTTACTCCAGCTTCCTCCAGGCATCTTTTTTTTGTTTCGTAGGAACCACGGCCTCCCTCAATAATGGCACCGGCATGAGAAAAGCGAGTTCCTGACTTGGCTGCCTTACCACCTAAGTAAGCAACAATGGGTTTGGTTATTTTCCCTTGCTTGACCAAATCAGCTACTCTTTCTTCCTGGGTGGTGCCAATTTCTCCAAAAAGAGTAATTATTTCCGTTTGCGGGTCGTTTTCAAAAATCGCCACAATTTCAGGATGTCCTAACCCAACTACGGCATCTCCCCCGACATGAACGATACTACTTTGACCAAGGCCAGCTTCGGTAAGATAATAAGAAATGGCGGAAGTCATTCCGCCACTGCGGGAACAAACCCCCACCGGGCCGGACCGAAACCATTGCCGGGCTCTCTCTGCTCGCCCACCAATCATCCCCACCAATGCTTTCCCGGGACTTACCAACCCTAAAGTATTTGGCCCTAAGCAATGAGCCCTTTTGCTGGCCGCCATTTCCAAAATTTCCAAAAGATCATAAATCGGAACTCGATCAGGGATAAGAACACACATCTTGATCCCGGCGGCTAATCCTTCCAAAGCTGCTTCTTTAACCAAGGAAGCAGGAACAAAGATGACGGAAACATCCACTGGTCCCTGGGTTTCGATGGCTTCTTCGACTGAATCAAAAACAGGAACACCTTCCACTTCTTCTCCGCCTCGACCTGGAGTCACACCGCCAACCAGGCATGTCCCATATTCTTTCATTAGTTTGGTTCGGACTCTCCCTTCGCGTCCAGTAATCCCCTGAACCAGAACTCGGGTGTTTTCATCTATTAAAATAGCCATCAGTTTTTTCCACCCTTAGGTCTCGTTTGAAAAGCAATAATCTGGCGGCGGTATTCTTCAAGTCCAGGAATCGGCAAATAAATATAGATGGCCTCCTGCTCGTGAAATTTGCAAAATAATTCACAAGCTAAGCATTCAGTACATTTGCCTCTTTGAGCTTCAGCGGGAGAAATATTGAGCACGGGTCGACCATCCTGATCCAAAGTTAGAATTCCCGCTAAACAGGCTTTGATACATCCCTTGGTCTGACAACGAGCACATGCCTGATGATCCACCAGAACTTCTCCCGTCATCGTTGAAAACCGGTAAGAGAAACGGGAAAAATCAGGGTAAACTAAAGGAGAAACCTGATGAGAGAGAAATCCATTCTCCTCGACCAGCTCAGCTAGACGTTGGGCGCAATATTCAGCCGAGTCAGCATGGCCATAGCCTTCCACAACTCCCTTTACCCGTGATAAGTAAGTATGCAAGATCTGAACGGCCAAATTTTCGTAATTACCACCCAGACGGATGACCGCCGGAATAGCTAAGTTTTCTTCCAAAAAGGCCTTAACTAAACCCCGGGCCGAATGATATTGCTCCTGACTAGCTGCCCCAGAACCCGAGGCAAAGTACCCTTTTAAATAAGGCTGCGAAAGAATGATCCGGGCCGCCCGATAAACTTTGCTGGCGGGAGGGTTGCCGCTCGTGTCACAATAATTGGCTAGTTTAAATCCTTGGGCTAGAACGGCATCCATCGACATCATCGATCCCCCACCTCCAGCGCCATGAAAGCCAATCATTTTATCCTCTGGAGAAACATCTTCGGCCATCTGCAGGAAATAAAACGTCCCCCGGTAATCTCTTTTCTCGACATGATAGGCAATTTTTTCCAAAGGAGTGGGGGGGCGGTCAAATTCCCGCGCCACTTCGATGGGCAGCTCGGGATGGCGGAATACGGCATAATCATCAACGGCTAAGTGACAATCAGCCGCTATCAGGTCCCCGCTTTCAGTTAAAACGAGGGGATTAACTTCTAGGCTTCGTGCTTCTAGCTGCCGTGCCAGAGTATAAAGCTTGGTCAAAGTAGCCGATAGTTGAGCTAAGAGCTTTCCTTGAAAACCCCTTCGCCGCAGTAAATTTCTCATTTCAAATTCTTTTATTCCCTGGGAAAGACTAACGGTCAAGCGGAGAACTTTGGCGGGATCTTTTTGAGCAAGTTCTTCAATCCCTGTTCCCCCCACCGAACTGAAAACTATGACCGGTTTTTTGACATGATCATCAATAACGAGACCAGCAAAATACTCGTGGGCAATGGCCAGTTTCTCCTCAACCAGCACTTCCTCAACCGTAAACTTCCCTATTTTCCGGCCGAAAAGCTCTTGGGCTTTTTGTTTAGCTTCTTCAGGAGAGGAAGCAAATAAAATTCCTCCTTTCTCGGCTCGGCCGGTTAACCACACTTGTGCCTTGAGCACCACCGGCCGGTTCAGTTGGACCGCGATTTGATACACTTCTTCAGGCGAATGGGCAACTTCTCCCCGGGGGATCTTTATTCCTTGCTCTTTTAGAAGCTTCTTGGCTTGATACTCAAACAATCGGGCCATTTTCCACCTGATAAATACCAATATTATTCAAAAGCCAAATTGGTTTGTCAATCAAGAGAAGAAATTAACCTTGGTCGATCACATCCCCTCCTTCGGCTTCTAAGCAACTTAGGGGAACTCCAAGCTCCAACCGGCAGCTCCAGATAACGGCCCCTAACTCTTTCTGGCCAGTTGATCTCCCCTTGATGGCTGAGGAGAAGAAATTAATTGGCTTCCTTAACCTTGGTAATAATCAGCACCTCAGAGCTGCTGATTTGACTCCCTCGTTCTTGAAAAGTGAATTACCGAAAAGTTATGCTCTTAATCTCTATTTCTTTGACAATCCTCTTCCAATGGGCGACGGCTCGCCCCCTTCAATCATTCCAGCCAAACCTTAACTAACTCACCATCTTCCTCACTGTAGATTTCAATTAGGGATTTGGCTCCCAATTTCTTCAGTTCTTGCCACAGCTCTCTGATTTTTAGCCTTTTTTGGGAACAATCTATTTCCAATTCCTCATCTTCAACAAATTGAATCATCCATTCAACTAGCCCAATCGGCAGGGTTATTTTGACTTTATTTCTTTTCTTCTCCAGATCATAAACCACAAATTTAAACCAAGTCACTTGTTTTCCAGCGCGATAATTTGGGTTTTCCCGCACAGCCTTCCTAACCACTTGCAAATCTTTATCAACGATATTAAAGTCAGAAAAACAAATTCCGGTAAAAATGATTAATCCAATTAAAGCTAAACTTAATTTTTTCATTTGCCTCCTCCTTATGAATTGAATTTCATTCTACCCAAATCCGAACGATTGAATCTTCGGACTTTATTTCTAAGATTTCGCCTTTAAATTCCTTTAATTCTCTCAAAATCCGGTCAATGTCATAGCCTTTTTTTCTAAGGATCTCCTTGCTTTCTTCATCTACTGTTCTTAATGCTAAATCAGCTAGACTCCAAGGAATAGCTAGGTTGACCTTTAAATTTCCCTTTTCGTAAACTTGCATGTGCAAGGTCTTTATTCTGGCCGAAGTTTCTTGCCGTACAAATTCTTGGAAGATTTCCGGATCTACCCGCAAGAGGGCAACTTTAGCTCGATCGCGAAGTTCTTCATCTTTTTCTTCGGCAATAATATCTTTTAACACCTTTATACTTCGGCGAGCATATTTTTTTTCGCCCGCATAGCTTAATTTTAAGGCCGCGTAATATTTCACTACTTTGTTGGGACTCTGGAGTCGATTAAGGAGCAAAGAAAGGTAATCTTCTTTGCCTTTTTGATACAAGCGAAAGGCTAGATCAATGATGGAAACTTCGGCTTCTTCCTCCAAGCTGGGAATTTTTCTCTTCCGACGCAGAAACTCTTGGTAGGCAGCTAGAGCCTTTTCCTCTTGATTAGGCAGTTCTTGTAAGCATCTCGCTCGATAAAATAAAGCCTCCGTCACTACGGGACTCTGAGGGAATTTTTGAATAAGGGTCGCCAATCTGTTTTCGGCTTCGACCCATTGCTTATCAAAAATAAGAACTTTGGCTTCCTGAAGGAGGTCAGTCGCTGATTTTTCTTGGGCCCAATTAAGCCCTGGTCCCAAAATTAACCATACCAAAAGGAAACTGGTTATTTTTCTCAATTTAGACCTCGCTTTCTTCTAATTCTTTTTTGATTAAATTTATTTTTAACAATAACTGTTTTTCCTGAATAAATTTTTGAAGTTGGATAACATCTTCGTTGGAGAAACCTTCGCTTACTCGGATCAATTCATAAATCAAAAATTCTATCTGATCACAAATGGCCTTCACCCGGGCCATTCTCAAATCATCAAGCTGAGAGTTAAGATATTTTTTCTTGAGAAGTAAGTTTTGAATCTCCTGGCTGGATAATTTATCCTTCCAAAATCGTTGAGCTTGATCACTAGGAAGCTGGAGAAATTCTAGGAAAACCAATTGGCTCTTTTCAAGATAATCCTTCGTTTCTTCTCGAGCGAGGTTTTGCTCTATTTGAGTTAACATGGATGGAGGAAAGTTAAACGGGGCTTCCTCTTTCTGCCTCTGAATTAATTGCGGGCGAAAGAAAAGCATACTCAAAGCCCCAATTACTACCCCTAAGAAGAGTCCCACCCAAAGTGGCCGAGGAAACCACAGTCGCAATTTACCTGGCCATTTATCTTGCTTAGAGGCCTGCTTCTTTTTCGCTTTGGCCTTAATCAAGCGGGTTGTTTGCCAGGGAAAAGATGACCAGTCTATTTTCTCTTCTTCTTTTTCAATTATTTCCTTCCAAGAGTCGAGGGCCTCGAAAATTTTCTGAAATTCTTTAAGCTCAGCCGCACAAGATGGACACTCTTGGAGGTGATGGAGTAAACTTTTCTCTTCTTGGGGGGATAACTCATTAGTTAACAATGCCCCTAAATTTTTCCTTGCCCAATGACAGCCTTTCATGTAATTCTCCCTAAAACCGGTTTAAGAATCCGGCGAAGATTTCGAAGCGCTTTAAAATGAAGGGATTTCACCGTTCCCTCGGCTATACCGAGAACTTGGGCAATTTCCTCAAACTTTGAGCCATTCATATGTTTAAGAATGACGACCAATCTTTGTCGAGGAGTCAACTCTTCTAAAGCTCTAGCAATTAGGGGCTGAAGCTCTTCTTGCTTCTCTAGAGAACCATCATTGGCCATCTCAGCCATATTTCTTTCTCCGAAAGGAAATTCGGGCCTTCTTTTCTTGCTTGTCTGATGGCGATAGCGGTCAATACAAATATTTCTGGCTATCTTTAAAAGCCAGCTTTGAACATTTTCTGTTTTTTGGAAATGAGATATTTTTTCATAAACTCTCATGAAGGTCTCCTGGACAACATCCAAGGCTTCTTCTCGATCTCCAAAAAATGCATAAGCTAACCTGAAAATCTTTTGCTGGTAAATTTGAATAAACAAATTAAGGGCTTCCTCGTCACCTTCTTGAAGTTGAACCAACAAGTCCTGGGCTGAATATTCATTTTGCCACTCCTTCGACTTCATTCAGTTGACTCCCCATCTCTTTGGCATCAATAACTCTTCGTCACCAACAACTCTTTCCTTACTCCTTTTCTTTATTTCAACCTTCCTTACGGAAAAAAAGAAAAAAAAGTTTACGTCAGTAATAATTATCTTCACCTTTCTAATTAACCTTACTCTTCCTAGCAATCCAAAGCTAGCTATTATCGCTTCCCCTCGTTAAGTCTTCTTTAAGGGGAAGAATCCTTTTCCTTAAAAATTTATTAAGCAGAGACCAACTCCAGCTTCAGCCCTCTCTTTTTCATCCTCGTCCCCAGGAGAAGGCTTTGAAAAACACCTTGCTTCTTAAGGGGAAATCCAGGTAAAATCCCCCAACGGGAGGAGAATATGAAAAAAAGAACCACATATCTGCTAATCATCATCTTCTTTTTTATGTTTCTGATTGCCGCAACTCTTTTATCTCTAGTCTATCTGGAATTCTCCCAACAACCAACAATTAAATCTCAATCATATCTGGTAATCGAGCTTAAGGGTTCCCTAGTGGAAAAGTCAGTGCCCGATATTTTTTCCCGCCTGTTTACTTTTACCCCCCAACTCTCAATGCATGACCTGTGGTTAACTTTCCGGAAAGCTAAAGTTGATTCCCGCATCAAAGGAATTATTCTTAATCTTGGTCCCTTGGGCTGTGATTGGGGGAAAATAAATGAGTTGCGAGAGTATGTGCTCGACTTCAGGCAATCAGGCAAAAAAATCTATGCTTACTTCGATGAGGCTATCGATGTTGATAAAGAATACTACCTGGCCACTGCCTGTCAAGAGATCGTTCTTCATCCTCTTGGAGGAATGGGGATAAATGGTTTGGGAGGCTATGTGCCTTTCTTTAAGAATACTCTAACAAAATTAGGGGTTGAATTTGAAGTTGAACATATAGAGGAATATAAAACAGCTTATAATATGTTCACTGAAGAAAGGTTTACTCCAGCCCACCAAGAAATGATGGAATCGATCTATCAAGACATTTTTCAACGTTACTTAACCACTATTGCCGAAGCCCGCGGTAAGTCCCCAGAAGAAATGAAAGCTCTCATTGACCATGGCTTTTTTCAGGGCAAAGAAGCCTTAGACCAAGGAATAGTTGACCACCTTTTTTACCAGGATGAATTAGTAGAATTCCTAAAAGAAAAAGAAGGAAAAATAAACTTTACCACTTTCACTCGTTATCGAAAAATAAAACCCACTTCTCTTGGTTTAAATAAAGGAGCTCAGATTGCGCTTGTCTATGGAATGGGAGCTATTTACTCGGGTGAAAGCACCTTTCAAACCATTGGCAGTAAAACTCTAGCCCAGTGGTTTAAGACTATCCGTAAAGATAAAAGCATCAAGGGAGTGATTTTCCGTGTCGATAGTCCTGGAGGATCGGCTGTGGCATCCGATATAATCCTCAGAGAAATTTCTCTGACTCGTAAAGAAAAACCAGTCGTAGTCACCATGAGCGATGTAGCTGGCTCGGGTGGTTATTGGATCTCTCTAGCTGGCCACCGAATCATAGCTCAACCCCAAACTTTAACCGGTTCTATTGGGGTTATTTCCGGCAAAGTCAACATGGTGGAGCTATACAAAAAAATCGGTATTACAGCCGAGAAATTAACCTATGGAGCTCATGCTGACCTTTTCTCCACTTTCCACCGCTTGACCCCTGAAGAAAGGGTATTGCTCAAGAACCAAATCCTCAAGATTTATGATGAATTTCTAACCAAAGTTGCTGAAGCAAGAGGAAAAAGTAAGGAAGAAGTTCATAAAATAGCCAAAGGTCGTGTCTGGACGGGGGCCCAAGCTCAACAACTAGGACTAGTTGATGAGCTGGGCGGTCTAACTTTGGCCCTGCAAAAAGTTAAAGAACTAGCTGGCATAGCCCCTGAGCAGGAAGTAAAATTAGTTGTGTTTCCCCGGGAAACTTCGCTGTGGAGTCTTCTCTTTTCCTCCCCAGGAATCACTACAAATTCTCTCTTTAACTTGATTAAAAACTCAATGGAACTATCGTTTTCTGAACAGGAAATAGTGAAAACCTTCCGGCTCCTTCAACATTCTTCAACCTCCTCAGCTTGGGCAATAATGCCTTTCTGGCAAGCACCTCATTGAATAAAATAACTCAAGCCTTGAGAACTTAGCCAGAAGAAGAAGAAGATGATGATGATGATGATGTTGTTGTTGTTGTTGTTGTTGTTGTTGTTCCCTGGCGAGAGACTGTGTCCATTTAAAAAAACAAAAATATAATCAAAGCCAACGATCAGGTAATAAATCGGAAGGGATGAATTTGAATGATTAAAAGCAATACTTTAAGATAAAGGCGATGCTCGCGAAAAAGACAATTATTTTAACTATTTTTATCTCCTTACTCACCTTTCCCGGACTCTTTCTTCTCTCGAATTACGGAAAACTTAATCAGGAAATAAAGGAGAAAATTCTCCCCCCCGGCCAATTATCTCGTTTAGAGTCGCTGGGGAAAGATAAAGTTGTTTTTCTTCGCTCCACCTCAGCAACCACAACCTCCCTTGTAGTGGCCGAAAACAACTCTCTAAGGGAGAGTCCCCTCATTTACTCCCCCACCATTTTAAAAAAAGATAAAAAAGGCCAGATTTGGGCAGCAGGGCTAGCCGCCCAGCCCCATAAAGGCGAAATAATCCTCAGTGAAATAACAAACAATTCTTGGTCCCGTATTCCTCTAAAAATTAAAAAAAATAAAATAATTCCCCAATCTCTTGACTTTGATTTTGACCTTTTCCACCACCCCCTCTTCAGTTGGCTGGAAAAAGATAAAGATAAGATTTTCATTCATGCTTACTTAACTTCGGATTCAACTCATTGGCCAATCGTCCACCCTTCTTTAAATTCATCCTCAAGTCCCCTTATTCATATTGATCGTTTTCAACGAATCTGGATTTTTTGGGTGGGTCATCTTGACGGCCAGGATGATATTTACGCTACTTATTTTGACGGACTAAATTGGTCAACGCCACTTTGCTTAACCGAAACTAATCCTTATCCTGACCTTCTCCCTCAAGTCAAAGAAGATGATCGGGGACATATCTGGTTGGTTTGGACCGGATACGATGGTCAAGATTACGAAATCTTTGCCCGCAAATTCGAAGGTAACCAGTGGTCCAAAATTTACTCTATTACCAACAACCAAATCGGTGACACTTCCCCCACTCTTCTTTTCTCCGATTCCATCCCTTATATATCCTGGATTCAACCTTCACCCAAATCGACATCAATAATAATTAGTGTGTGGCAGGGAAATAAATGGAGTGATCCCTGCCTTCTTTACCAGGCACCGCCATCAACTTGGAAAATCGAGGCCATCGAAAATCATCATCAAATTAACCTCCTCTTATCAGGATTAGAAAAGAATATCCTTTTGACTTTTTCCTCCTTCAACCTTATTACTGGCTTAAATCAAAAAAAAACTCAACTAGACAGGATTAAAGCCCCAAAAAACGCCACTATTTCCCGATTCAATCCGGAATTAAAAGAAAATAGTTACCTTGGCTTTGGCAATAGTATCACTTATGGTTATCTCGATTATCAGGAAGCGCCGGATCTAGGCTATATCCCTCGCCTCCAAGCCTTGCTTATTAATGAATATGGCGATGGTCAAGTTATCAATGAGGGATGGCCAGGGGAAACCACCATCGGTGGAGTCTCTCGGATTGAGGAAGTATTGCTCACCCACCAAGCCCAATACCTCCTTCTTATGGAAGGGACTAATGACATAATCTTTAAAGAAATATCCACAGCTACCTCCGAGTTTAACTTGAAAGAGATGGTTAGGAAAAGTAAAGAACACGGCGTGTATGTAATTATCACCACTATTATCCCCCGCAATGATTGGCGTTGGAAAAGAGTTTATTATCGCGAGAGAATTTATGACCTTAACGATCGCATCAGAAGCTTGGCGGCCGCCGAACGAATTCCTCTCATTGATTTTTTTAACCTTTTTTATAATTACCCCGAGGAAGAAGGAGGCTGGACTTCTCTTCTTTCTTCAGACAAAGTCCATCCTAGTGAGAAAGGTTATCAATTGATGGCCGAAAACTGGTTTCAAGAAATCAAGCTAACTCCCTTCCCTCCCCAGGAAGTTCAGGTCTTCAGAATCCGGGACGGAGTAGCTCCTGTTCCTCATACCGCTAACGCCATCACTTGGCAAAACTCTAAGAAATTAGAGGATGAAAGTAATTTTCTCCAAGTCAAAATCTACCGGCGGGAAGGGAATAAACCCAGCCAAGAATTTGAACTAATCAAAACCCTCCCCTTTTTTTCTAAAGAATTTAAAACGGCCGGTTTAATTGGCTTCCCCAGTTTAAATAATTTTGGTTCTCAGGCTATTGACCTAACTATTAACCCTCAGCTCAAATATGAATACGTGTTAACAATTTTAAGAAAAGATCTCGTTGAAGGTCCTCCCTGCCTCCCCGCCACCGAAAAAACAGCTGTTATCACTCTGAAAAAAAAGATTACCTCCTCTCCCCACCAAAAAATAAAATTTACTCCTTTCGAATCAACAAACAAATTTTAATAACGTCGGATGAGTCTTCTCATGTTTTTCATCAATTTAAGGTTTGTCTTAAACTTCACCCCCGATAGGCTATGGTACTTCCCCTTTTAATGCTTTTAAAATTTAATTATTAATTATACTATCTATTTTTGTTTTTTCTCGTCGTGAGATTTTTTTTGCCCCTCTGCTTTTTCCTTTATCCCCTTATCCTTCAAGTCAGCCCCTTCAACCACGACTTTCTCCCCGGGCTTCATCAGCCATAACTTTTTCCTGGCTTGCTCTTCATAAGCTTCTGGATACTCCTTGAGAAGCCTAACCTCTTCCCTGAGATGGTCCCTCTTTTTCTCTAACAGCTCAATCTCTTGCTGAAGCTTATCTTTTCTCTTCTGCGCTTTTCTAACCTCCAACCAACCTCTTTTTCCTAAAAAAGAAGCGGCAAAAATGACCAAGATAATAAAGACGATGAAACTGATAGCAACCTTTCTTTTCCAGGAAGTTTTCTGATCCCTATCTTTTTTAGCCATCTCAAATCAGGAAATTAGTTTCCAAGCTGCCGAAATTAGATTTTCAACTTTCTCTTCTTCTCCTGCTTCCGCATAACATCTTATCAGCGGCTCTGTTCCAGACAAGCGCAACAAAACCCAATCATCATCTTTAAAATCCAATTTGATCCCGTCAATCCTGACCACACTTTCGACCTTTCTTCCGGCTAATTCCGGCGGGGGATTGGAAATTAAATGATCTAATTTATTCTTCATCTCCACCGAAAGGGGGCGGCTTTCTTGTTTAAAGACCCGCTGGCCATACTTGCGGTAAAGATTGTCAATTAGTTCGGATAAGGGCTTTTGGGAGGAAGCCACTATCTCAGCCACCAATAAACCCGCAATTATCCCATCTTTTTCAGGCAGATGATCCTTAATAGTTAGACAAGCACTTTCTTCCCCGCCAAAAATTATTTTCTTTTGGAGAAACAAATCCGCAATGTATTTAAACCCAACGGGGGTCTTATATACTTGAAGATCATAGCTTCGGGCAATACGATCGATGAGATGAGTAGTAGCTACTGATCTGGCCACACCTCCCCGCCACTTTTTTTTCTCCAGGAGATAGTCCAAAATCAGGGCAAGAACTAAGTTTTGTTGAACAAATTGTCCTTTTTCATCCACAATTCCGAAACGATCCCCATCAGCATCGGTAGCCAGACCCAAATCAAAGCGGCCTTCTTTCACCAAATTCTTTAATTCCTGCAAGTTCTCATCTACACAAGAAGGTGTAATCCCCCCAAAATAAGGATCAATATACCCATGAATTTCTTCGACCGGGATCCTGTTTTCCTCCAAGATTTCATCTAAATATTCGCGGCTGGTTCCGTACAATAAGTCAACTGCTATCCTTGTGCCTGAACTTCGAATTAAATCAAAATCGATTTTTTTTTGGATATAATTTAAATAATCACGACGCAAATCAACTTTCTCAATGTAACCTTCATCTGGATAATAAGGGCAAAACGAGTACCCTTTAACTAAAGCCGAGATTTCTTTCTCGATTTCATCTGTCTCTTTATGTAAAGCAGGGGCTCCTTGATGAGTATTATACTTCAAGCCATTATACTCGGGGGGATTGAAAGAAGCAGTGAAGTTTATTCCCCCATGAGCCTTGTGCTTAATGATTTGATAAGCCTCGGCCTGAGTGGGCGCATCTCGATCTGAAAACAAAACGTGAATCCGATTGTGAGATAAAATTTTAGCTGCTTCAAAAGCAAACTTTTCCGAAAGAAAGCGAGTGTCATAATTGATCACTACCACTAGTTGCTCATCATCAAATTTTCGCTGGAGATAATTAGCGATAGCTTGGACAACAATCCGAACATTCTGGAAAGTGAATTCCTCCCCCATTATTCCCCGCCACCCAGAAGTCCCAAAATTAATCATTTCTTTTTCCAAAATTAACATAAGAGCTTTCTAAAAGCAACTTTTATCCATGGGCGTTAAGCATCTTCTCAACTAACCCGGAAAAAATTTATGACCAGCCCTTTATTTTCTTATTGGGTTACTATCCTTTTCCTGAGTATAATAATTATTAGTTAACTATGAATTCGCCTAAAAGTTCTCTCCTGTCCTTACTTCTCGGAATAAGCTTAACCACCGGGACCACCCTTGCTCTGGAAATAAGCCTGACCCGGTATTTTTCTATTACCCGGAACTACCATTTTGCTTTTTTAGTGGTTAGTCTGGCTTTTCTCGGCTACGGCGCAAGCGGAACCTTTATCACCTTTCTCCGCCAAAAGAAACAATTGACAATAACCTCCTGGCCAAGCTGGCTCTGTCTTTTTTATTCCCTCGCTATTTTTAGCTGCTTTTTCATCACCAATTCTCTAACTTTCGACCTGATTGAACTATCATGGGCACCTCAAAAACTCTTTTTCTTTCCCTTTTTCTTTCTTCTTCTAGCCATCCCTTTCTTTTTTTCCGGGGCCGTCGTCTCTTTGACTATAAGTCAATTCCCAGGGCAAATATCAATGATTTATTTTGCTGATCTAACCGGCGCAGCTCTGGGAGTCGTCTCGGTTCTTGGTCTTTTTTCTATCTGGGGAGACCGAGGCATTTTCCCCTCTCTGATGCTCCTCCCCCTCCTGGCCTCGGTTCTATTTGCTTCCAAAAACCATAAAATGGTTAAAATTCTCACCGGTTTTATCTTTATCTTGGGCGTTGTACTGCTTTGGCGACAACCCTCGTTTTGTGAATTCAAAATCTCTCCGTACAAACCTCTTTCCCTTGCTCTAAGATATCCACAAGCAACAATATTAACCACCAAATGGAACGCCATTTCTCGAGTGGATATAATCAAATCCCCAGCCATTCGCTATGCTCCAGGACTTAATCTTTTCTACGAAAACGAGCTTCCTCCTCAATTGGGGATAGCTATCGATGGCCAAGAAATATCCGCCTTGACCTCCTTCACCCCCACGGACAAAGATGAGCAACTTCTAAATTTTCTGGACCATCTTCCGACCTCTTTTGTTTATTCCCTGATCTCCTGCCCCAAGGTTTTATTAATTTCTCCCCGGGCAGGCTTAGACCTCCTTTTAGCTGTTTATCATCAGGCAAAGGAAATAAAGGCCATTGAGAGTAATCCCTTGCTGCTTAAAATTCTCCAGACTGATTTAGGGGATTTTTACGGTCATCTCTACGGGCAACCCCAAATCAAGGCTCTCACTTCTAATCCTCGGGCCGGGCTAAGCAAAATCGGAAGCAACTTTGAGATCATTGCCTTCCCTTTTACCGACGTCTTTGGGGCCACAAGTACCGGCCTCTATGGATTTCAAGAAAATTATCTCTATACTCAAGAGTCATTCCGCCAGGCATTTAATCTCCTTTCTCCTCAAGGCTGGATAATCCAAAATTTTTACTTATTACCTCCCCCTCGCCAAGAATTGCGAGCCCTGGCTACCTGGCTAAAAGTGTTGAAGGACAAAGGCTTATCACCTAGCCACCATCTCCTTTCTCTCCGAACCTGGGGAACCTTCTCCCTGTTCATCAAGAAAAGCCCTATTTCCCTCCAGGAAATAAAATTTTTTAAACAATTCGCCGCTCAAAATTTTTTCGATCTTGTTTATTATCCAGGCATCAAGCCTGAAGAAGCTAATCAATATAATCAATTTCCCGAAAATATTTATTACCAATACACCCAACACCTCATCTCCGAAGAGAAAGAGAGTTTTATCCATGACTACTTGTTCAACATTACCCCACCCTCTGACAACCGCCCTTTTTTCTATAACTTTTTCAAGTGGTCAAAACTTAAGGCCACTTATCAGGCCTTTGGCCAAAAGTGGTTACCTTTTCTCCAAGCAGAGGGCTTGATTCCGGTAGTTCTCATTCAAGTATTAATCTTGGCCAGTTTTTTTATTCTTCTCCCCCGGCGACTTTTGAAATTTCGAGCTAAAGATTCAAGTTTTAGTTTTTTCAAAACCTTTGCTTTTTTCTATTTGATAGGAATGTCTTTTATGTTTGTTGAGATTACCGCCATCCAAAAATTCATTCTCTTCATGGACCATCCCGTCTATTCATTTGCCTCAATCTTAATTATTATTTTGACTTTTTCAGGAGCAGGAAGTCTCCTTTCTCATCGACTGGAAAAAAAATGGTCTAAAAAAGCCAAAAAAATATTTATGATCATTTTAGGTTTTTTTGAAATCTCTTATTTTTTCTGGCTAAAAATTCTTTTTACCCAGGGGATTACCCTTTCGTCGGGAGTGAAGCTAAGCTTAGCTTGGCTAACTCTTTTGCCTCTCGGGGTAATGATGGGCTTCCCTTTTCCCACGGCCATCCATCAGCTAAAAAAACTGGCCCCTTCTTCTCTTCCTTGGGCTTGGGCAGTTAATGCCTTTTCTTCGGTAATAAATTCAGTCGCGGCCATCTTTCTAGCTTTCTTTCTCGGGTACAACGGAGTTTGGGTTTTGGGTGGCTTAGGTTATCTAGGGGCCGCGTTTTTTCTTGATTTCACCGACCATCGGAACAAAGCGGACACCTAAAATATGTTCAACCTTAGGCCGACTAGAAGTCTTGGTGATTCGAGTTAAAGTCTGGAAATAAAGGGTGCTACCCAGGGGAATGACTAATTTCCCGCCTTCCTTGAGCTGTTTCAAAAGAGGAGGAGGAACATGGTTAGCGGCACAAGTAACAATGATGGCATCATAAGGCGCTTGATCCTCCCAGCCATAGTATCCATCTCCCCATTTCACTTGAACCTGATTATAACCTAACTGCGCGAGGGTTTTTTTTGCCTTCTCGGCCAAATTCTTTCTTATTTCCACAGAATAAACTTGATCGGTAATTTCGGCTAAAACCGCAGCTTGATACCCAGAGCCCGTTCCAATTTCTAAAACTCGATCCCCTCTTGCCAACTGGAGGCACTCGGTCATTAAAGCCACAATATAAGGCTGGGATATAGTTTGGCCCTCATCAATCGGCAAAGGATAATCGTTATAGGCTTCCCCCCAATATTTTTGCTCGACAAACAAATGTCGAGGGACTTTCTTCATGGCCTCTAAAACAACTTTATCTTTAATCCCTCTAGCCTCTAATTGCTCTTTAACCATCTTTAATCTTAAAGAAGTGTATTTGTCTGGAGGAGTCGGAGCTATTTTTTGGCCCTGGCTAATAATTAAAGAAGAGGCCCCAAAAAAAAATAAAGTTAGAAAAACGACTTCCCTCCTCATTGTTGCCTTCTGTTTTTAATTATTTTATCACAAGAGAAAAGCTGGTCAAAAAAAATAAGAAACAATAATTATTTATTTACTTCTATTATTAATTAATATTTTTTATCAATAATCTATAATTTTAATTTGACTTTTATTTTTTTTTTTGATATCTAAGAAGAAAAATTAATAATCAAATGATGGCGGGTGAAAAAAAAAGCAGTATATCCGGGATCTTTTGACCCAATTACTAATGGTCATGTAGATATTATTATGCGGGGGTTGAAAATTTTTGAAGAAATTTTGATCGCTGTTTTAGAAAATCCCAAAAAAACCCCCCTTTTTACGACTAAAGAAAGGGTAGATATGATAAAAGAGATCTTCGCCGCCGAAAAAAGAGTGGAAGTTAAATCTTTTCACGGCCTACTGGTTGATTTTGCTCACCAAAATCAAGCTCGAGTGGTGATGCGAGGTCTTCGAGCCATATCTGATTTCGAGTATGAATTCCAAATGGCGTTAATGAACCGAAAATTAAACCCAGAGATTGAAACATTATTCATGATGCCTAATGTCAAATATTCTTTTTTAAGTTCAAGACTAGTTAAAGAAGTCTGCATGTTGGGGGGATGTCTCACTGGTCTTGTCCCGGAGAGTGTCGAAAAAAGACTAAGAGAGAAATTTAAACTCTCTTCTAAGCTTACATAAAAAGGGAAGAACAATGATAAGTCTTAAGAAAGACAAACTCTTAGTCGGGTTAGATGTTGGCTCCTATGCGATTAAAGCTGTGGAATTAAGCCCGAAAAAAAGAGAAGGGGAAAATCTATATGAAGTAAAAAAAATAGGCTATGAAGTTTTGCCTCACGATGCCATTGTCGAAGGAACAATCATTGATTCCGCGGCCGTAGCCGAAACGATCAAATTGGTTTTTGATGAAAATAAAATCTCCAATAAAAATGTAGTTATTTCCATCTCTGGCAATTCGGTTATCATCAAAAAAATTTCCCTCCCCTCGATGGAAACTGAGGAATTAGCTGAGTCAATTATCTGGGAAGCCAAACATAATATCCCCTATCCTTATGAGGAAACCAATGTTGATTATGCAATCATTAAACCACCAGAAGCCACAGAGCAAAAAACGCTGGACATTCTCCTTGTGGCCGCCAAGAAAGATAAAATTTCTAATTACAGTAATACCGTTTTACAAGCCAAAAAGAACCTGGAAGCTATTGAAGTAGATGTTTTCGCTTTGCAGAATTCATTCGAAATTAATTATCCCGAATATTTCCAGCAAAAAAATGTGGCTATTGTTAATTTAGGAGCTAACATTACCAATGTCCTCATTATCGCCCGGGGGGCGCCTCAATTATTTAGAGATTTAGCCCTGGGAGGAGTCTTTATTACGGAGAATTTAAGTAAAGACCTAAATATTAGTATCGAAGACGCCGAAAAGGTTTTAAAAGATCTCCCCGTTAAAGACATCTCTCCAGAACAAATAAAAACCGTTCTCCACAGTAATATCCAAAACTTATTAGACGAAATAGAAAAAACATTTTCTTTTTATGAAGCTATCGAAAAAGAAGAGAAAAAAATAGAAAACATCCTTCTCGCTGGGGGACTAGCCAAATTGTCCGATCTCGTTGCTCAGTTTGAACAGCGACTGGCCGTAAAGACCGAGCTTTTCAATCCTTTTCGCCGCATTTTCTATGATGACAAAAAGCTTGATCCGATGTATGCCGAAGATATGGCTCCGGCTTTCGCCATAGCCACCGGCCTAGCAACAAGGAAAATGGGGAAATAGCCATGATCAGGATTAACTTATTAAAACCCGAAAAGAAAGAAATTCGGGAGGCCCCTGCCGTCGGTCCCCCCGAATCAAAAGAAAGAAAAAGAATAGCCTACTATCCTTTCATTTATCTGCTTCTTATCCTGGCTTGCGTTGCTCTTTTTCTCCATCAAAAAAGCACTTTATCTCGTGAACAAGATTTATTAAGGACAGCTCAACAAGAAAAGGAAGCTTTAAAGGATGTTGAGAAAAAGCTTCAAGAGTTGGAAGATCAAAAGAACCTTTTAGAAAGAAAAATCACTCTCATTAATTCTCTCAAAGCAGTTCAAGATAGATCGGTAAGAATTATGGACGAAATAAGTAAAAACATCCCCGATTGGGTATGGTTGACTGATTTAAATTTCAACGGAACAATTGTCGAAGTCAAAGGAAGAGCACTTTCCAACAACCTAATTGCTGACTTCATTTATAATCTTGAACAAAGCCCTTATTTAGAAAAAGTAGAGCTTATTTCCTCCACCCAGCGGCGCGTTCAATCAGATCAATTTCTAGAATTTTCTTTAACTCTGAACTATACTCTTCCCGAATTGACTAGTCAGGGGGAAGAAAACCAACAAGGGGAGAAAAAATGAGAGATTGGCCTTGGTACGGACATTTGGCTCTGGCGGTTATTATTTTTATCGTGGCCTTTCTTTTCTATTTCAAACCCAGAAATCAAAAGATTCAAGAAATTAGAGCCGAAAGGATAAAAATAGAACAAGAAGTGGCCCGACTCCAAGCTAAAAAGAAGCAATTAGACCAAATAGAAAAAGAATTAGCTCAGCTAAATACAACCTTAAAAGAACTAGAAACTATAATCCCTGATAAAAAAGAAATCTTTAACATCCTGAGACGGATTCAACAGCTCGCATATGATTCCCGTTTAAACATTATCAAATTTATCCCTCAACGCGAAGTTCCCCAAGAATTTTTTGCCGAACAACCTATCTCCATCGAAATCACCGGAAATTATCACAATTTAGCTTTATTCTTTGACCGTCTCAGTCGTTTTACCCGACTTTTCACTATCAATTCCTTCGCTATCAAATCCCTTCGGGAACAATCAGAAGCTCTCACCATTTCCGCCAATTTTATAGCTAGAACCTATATCTTCCGGGAACAACCTCCTCCTCAAAAACCCCCGGCCGCAAGGAGGAAAAAATGATGGCCAAAAAAATTGGTCTCCTCACAACTCCTTTAATTTTTCTCCTTTCCCTCTTTATCTGGGGGGGAAATTTATTGCCTTCTCTCCTTGCTCAAGAACAAACCACAACAGCCCAGCAAGAACCCAAAAAATTACAACTCGACGTAACTAAAGGTAATCCCATCTATAATCCAGAAGGCCGAAGAGATCCCTTTCGCGATCTTCTGGCCGGAAGAGAATTAAAATCAAAAACGGGAATTAGAGGACCAATTGACATGTCCATCAACGACATCATTCTGATTGGCATTGTAAAAGCTAAGAACCGGTTCACCGCCATAATTAACGGCCCTCAAGGATTTCCGTATTACGTCAAAGTCGGCGACAAATTTGCTGACGGCTTTGTTCTTTCCATCACCCCCAACAAAGTCGTCTTCAGGAAATTAAAAGAGCGAGGAATACCTCTCATGAGACCAAAAGACATAACCAAAGAAATTAATCCTGAGGAGAGATAAGTATGAAAAAGAAAAAATATTACTTCCTTGTTTCCCTTTTGTTCACCATCGCTCTTCTTTATGGATCAAATAATAACCTCGAGCCCAGTATTCAACTAAAAAGTATCGATGTTCTCCCCGCCCTGACTTCAACTAAGGTTATTCTTACGGCTGACTCTCCTCTGCCTATCAGTAAGGCCTTTTTTGACCAGACTTTACCTTCAACTCTAATCGTTAATCTTCCCCAAGTTAAATCAGTGCCAGCTCCTCCTAAACTCGAATCCCCCCAAGGAATTATAAACCAAATTGCCTTAAGAAAGAATTCCCAAGGAGATTTCAAGCTCTTCATCGATTTAAATCAGAAAGTTCCCTACACCATCATTAATAACCAGCAAAAAACAACAATCGAATTTCTTAAGCTAAATAGCCAGCTTAATCTCGAAGAAATTAATAAAAAGATTAGCTCAGTGGACACCCATAGTTTAGCCTCCCTTCAAAATTTATCCCTTAAAGAAGAAGGAAATTCTCTCATCATCCAAGTTCAAACCAAAGGTCAATTCCTTCCTTTCGTTTTTGCTCTTGACAATCCGCTTCGTCTCGTGGTCGATTTATACAATACTCACTTAAATCGACCGCCCTTGAATCTTGCCGTCGGAAAATGGGGAATAAAGAAAATAAGATTAGCTCAATTCCAAGTCAATAATCCTTTCACTATTTCCCGATTAGTTTTCGATCTAGAAGGACCTAAGTTTTTCACTCTCGACACCAAGGAGAAAGGATTAACCATAACCTTTCCTAGCAATCAGGTTGAAGAAGCCCCGCCTGCTCCCCTTCCAAAAGAAGAGAAAGAAGAGCTCTTACCGGCTTCAGATCAAAAAACTGCTTCTCCTTTCCCTGGCTCATCGCCTCCAATTCCCAAAAAGGAGACGAGCCCTCCCGAAAGAAAGGTAACTAGCCAACCAATTTCCACCGAAGCTCCCCCACCATCTTCCACTCAAGAAGAACAGTTCCGGCCCAAAACCATTGCCCAACCTCAACAGCAATACACTGGAGAAATAATTAGTTTGAAGTTTAAAGATGCTGACCTCCGGGATGTTGTTCTCTATCTAGCCGATTTTGCCGGATTAAATGTTGTCTTTGACCCCGGAGTGAAAGGCACGGTCACGGTAGATCTAGAAGATGTCCCTTGGGATCAAGCCCTTGACTTGGTTTTAAAAATCAACAAGATGGGCAAGACCATCGAGGGAAATGTGTTGCGAATTGCGCCCATTAATGTTCTTACTGAAGAACAAAAGCAGGCTCAAAAATTGGCCGAAAGCAAGGAATTAGCCGGGCCGGTTCTCGTTAAAACTTTCACTCTATCTTATTCCAAAGCCGCGGATGTTCAAGCCTTGCTGAGCACTAAGCTTTCCGAGCGAGGCGAAATCATAATTGACAATCGAACCAACACTCTTATTATCACCGATGTTCAAGACCGAATGGAGCTAATCGAAAAACTAATTTCTGTCTTTGATACGCCTACTCCTCAAGTTTCTATCGAAGCTCGGATCGTTGAAGCAACCTCAACCTTTATTCGCAACCTTGGTATTCAATGGGGATGGCGCGGTATTGCTGATCCTTACTATGGGAACCAAACTTCCCTTGAGTTTCCTAACAAAATTAACGTTGATGGAGCCTTAGTCCCCCAGGGAATCGTCACCAAAGGAATTGGTGGACCTCTCGGCGGCTATGCCATTAACCTTCCGGCGCCAGCCTTTTCCACCGCCGTTGGTCTCTCTTTAGGAAATGTCCTGGATACCTTTCGCTTGGATATGGCTTTGTCGGCTTTGGAAAGATCTGGATCAGGACGGATCATCTCTACTCCTACGGTAACCGCCCAAAACAACCAAGAAGCTCAGATTATTCAAGGCCGTCAAATTCCTGTTCAGACAGTGGCCAACTTTACCGTTACTACCCGTTATGTCAATGCCGCCTTAGAATTAAAAGCCACGCCCCAAATAACGGCCGAAGGCACCATCATCATGTATATCGAAATTCAAAATAACGCTGCTGATTTTGCTAATTTGGTTAACGGCATTCCCCCCATCATCACTCAAAGCGCCCGGACCAGCGTCATGGTCCCTGATGGGGGCACAGCCGTAATCGGAGGCATTTATCGAACTGAAGACTCAATCACAAGGGAAAAAGTCCCCTTCTTCCATAAAATACCGATTCTGGGAAATCTGTTTAAATCATTTGCACGGACAAAACAAAACCGGGAACTACTGATTTTTATTACTCCCAGAATAATTAAATAACGATAGGATGGAAAAAATGAAGATGATAAGAACGACAATCACAATCCTGGCCATCCTTTCTATTTGTTTGTATTTTACTTCCTGCAACCCGATCGAAGATGAAAGCCGCTCAGCTACCCTACTCATCATTAACAATCTCACTGGTTATGACATCGAGGGTAACGAATCTAACTTCCTCCAATCTGACGTGCTCAAAGTTGACTCCACCACCGGGAATACATACGTTACCGCTGACTCAGCCAAAGCTTCTTTAACTGCTCAATTACTCGAACCTGATGCTCCCCTCGGAAGTTCCCTCTATAACAGTATTCAGGTAACACGATATGTTGTTTCCTATATCCGAACCGACGGCAAAAACACCGAAGGGGTAGATGTCCCTTATTCCTTTGAAGGCTCGTTATCCACCCTAATCGAGGTTGGTCAAACTGTCGATATTTCATTCATCATTGTTCGAGCCGCAGCCAAACTAGAACCTCCCCTTATTAACTTAGCCGAAGGCCGAGCCGAAGGCACCATCAGCGTGACCGCTAAAGTGGAGATTTACGGCCACGATTTGGCAAATCGTAACGTGAAAGCCACTGGTTATTTAACCATCGTGTTTGCCAATTACATCGACCAATAAGGAAAGAACAATGAAAGGGAAAAAGATATTAATTCTAATCGTCAGTTTTTCGCTTCTTTTAATTATTTCAACTTCGTGCCAAAGAGACACCATCGAAGAACCATCACCTGTCGGTCCTTCAACTTTAGCTGTACTCCTTAAGGTATCCACCAGTACAAACGTTCTCTTTGCGGGAACAAACCGACAAACAGCTACTATCACGGCGGCCCTCCAGAAATACGATGGCACACCGATGGCTGGTTATACTATTTATTTTGAATTAAGAGATGATCAGGGCTTTCCAGTCTACTTAGGATACTTTGGCGACAATCAATCGACCACTTCAACGACCACCAATTCTAGTGGTGAAGCCAGCGTCGTCTATTATGGACCTTTAGCCGAAGAACTAACTACAAATACCCAAATTTACATTCAAGCTATTGTCGCTGGAACGGGAAAAGAATATATTGTCGAGAAAGTACCCGTCTATCTCATCAGAAATTTGATTGAATTTAGTTTCACTGCCTACGCCGATCCTAATGTCCTTTGGTGCACCTCCACTCCTCCCGAAAGCTTGATCACGGCAGAAGTAAAGCTAGTTAATGGAGTACCATTGTTCGGCATCCCTATCCATTTTAAAATAATCTCGGGCCGGGGCGAACTTGAAAATGGCAAACGTAAAATGTCTGCTCAAACTGATAATAGTGGTCAAGCTCAAGTGATTTATCAGGGGCCAACGAAAAGTGAGCTTCCCGGGGAGTCCGATTGGGTTCAAATTCGAGTTTTTCTGGAAAACGCCGGTCAAACCGCCGACGATATTATCTACCAAGACTTGTCTATTAGATTGGAAAAAGGTTCTGATTAAAAAAAATAATTTAACCCTGGACTCTTATCCAGGGAGATAAATTCTTTTGGCGAAAATAATCCTTCAATTTATCAATAAGTAAATCGAACTTTGGGGACGGAATTCTTAATAAGAGCTGGACGCCTCTTACTCTTCGCTGCTGAGGATGAAAGGTTAGATTCGGGCCTACCCAATCGATCTTAGTTATCTTCGTTAGATAAGCCAAAAATGCCCGGCTTTCTCGGCCTAGTTGGGACATCGGCTTTCCCCAAAAAAACACTTGGATCAAGCGGAAAAAGGGTGGTAAATGCATCATTTGCCGAACGTCTAGCTCTTTTTTATAAAAGAACTCATAATCTCCCTCTTGAAAAGCCCTAAAAACATGGTGTTCAGGTAAGCTAGTTTGAATCCATAATTTACTTTCCGAAGTAGAAGAAAGAAATTGTTTGAGTTTATTCAAACTTTGATACATCTTTTCACCGGCATCAAACTCTGGTAATTCAAGAGCTATCTCGGGAAGAAGAGCAACGGCCATATCAACTGTTTCTTCGAGGGGTTGATGTAAAATCATTTCCGTTCCGATAAGGAAATCGATTTTCTTGTTGATGAATTTTCTCCGCATTCGATCTAGTTTTTTCTTGGAGATCATGCTCTCAGAACTAACTTCGCTAACCTTGGCTTGAGGAAATAATTTTTTTACTTCTTTAACTACCCGATCAATCCCATATTCCTTATATTTGACAAGCTGACGTTGACATTGTGGGCATTTTAAAGGCCCCGAGTACTCGACATGTCCGGAGGGGCAGCTTACTTTTTTCTTGCTGCCTGCTTTTTCAAGGACGGGTTTTCCACAATCAGGGCACTTAAGAAATTGATGACAGTTCGGACAAAAAAAATGAAAAGACCGCCCTAAACGATTAAAAAAAAGAAGACATTGTTGATTATCCTCCGCTGCCTGGTGAAGTTTCTCTTTTAATTTGGGTGAGAATAACTCTTTGGCTGAAATAAACTCATCAATGATGACCCGATGGTTAGCTTCCTTTTTAGCTGTCTCGGAAAAAACAAATCCTTTCTTCTGGCATCTTAAGTATGTTTCAACTCGAGGAACTGAACCACCAAACACAACTCCAGCCCCTTCTTCCTCTGCTCTTATCCAAGCTCCCTTCCGCGGATCGTAGCGCGGTTTTTCCATTTGATAATAAGAGGTAGCTGGTTCCTCCTCGACGATAATTAAAGCTAAACGAGGGCAAGGAAGAAACAAAGCCGAACGAGGCCCAACAATAATCCTCGCTCTCCCCTCCACTACTTCTTTCCAAGTTGACCAAATCTTCTTTGGAGTCAACTGGCTATGGAAAAATACAACTGCTTCTCCAAATCTATCTTGAAGTTGGGTCACTAACTTGGTCCCGTGAGAAATCTCGGGTACTAAGATAAGCACCTGATTTTCTTGGGACAATAGCCGCTCGATTAGCAACAAATAAATCTCTTGCCGCCACTCTACGGAGCCCCGGAGATAAAATTGCCGGGCCTTATTGCTTTTTATCTTTTCCATAATTTCCTGGAAAACAAAGCTGGCCGGATCACCGAAAAGAAAAGGAATACTGAGCTGGTGGCTCTCCTTGCTTTTTGGTTCGATTTTAGTAAATAGGGGATGACTTTTTCTGGCTAAAAATACTTCAACCAATCCCTTTTTTTTTAACCGAGAAACAACAGAGATCACATCAATCTCTTTTAACTTTCTGCGCAGATAGAACAAACTATAATCCTTATGCCTTATAAATTCTAATATTCTCTTTTCCTGGGCACTTAATTTTCTCGCCGGGATAGTAATTGACTCTTGCCCTTTTTCAGTTAGCTTTACTCTTTTCTGGTAAAGGTCACCCAGCGGGCGGGGAAAGGCCAATTCTAAAATCTCCCCCCAGGGAATTAAAAAATAATCAGCCAAGCGTTGCGAAAAAGAAAGGTAACGAGAAGAAAGGCAAAAATCAGAATAGGCTATTTCCTGGATATTTTTCACCCGACTCTCTATTACACCAGACTGCGTTGGCAATTTAACCACCACCCCCCTCAACTCTCTCTGGCGGAAAGGAACGACCACGGACATCCCCACCTTTATAAATTCCTGAATCTCGGATGGTACCCGATAAGTAAAAGTTTTGTATAAAGGAAGAGGAAGGGCTACTTGAGCATAAAGTTTCATTGACGATCTAAGAGCTTCATCACCTGCTGCATGTCCTCCCAAACCATTCTTTTTCTGGTTCGATCCCGTTCATTGCGAATCAAAAAAGCGGGGTGAAAAGTAGGCATTACGGGAATTCCTTGAAAATCATAAAACCTACCTCTTAATTTCATTATCCCCGTCTCTCCCGGGACGAAAAAATTAGCCGCTACTTTTCCTAAGGCAACAATTACTTTGGGTTTTATCAATTCTATTTGTTCCTGAAGATAAGGATAACAAGCCATTATTTCCTTTTTTTGGGGAGTCCTGTTATTGGGGGGGCGGCATTTAACTACATTAGTTATATAAACTTCGTCTCGAGTAAAAGTCATTGCTTTTATAATCTTGGTTAAAAGCTCGCCGGCCTTCCCCACAAAAGGTCGGCCTTGAAGATCTTCTTCTCGACCAGGGGCTTCCCCTACAAACATCAATTCGGCCTGCCGATTTCCTTCGCCAGGCACAGCCTGATGACGGCTTTGATAGAGAGCACAACGCTGACAATTTTTAATTTTTTCTTCTAAATCCGAAAAACTGTTTCTCAAAGCCAAGAAAGAAGAACTTCCTCCAGCCATAAATTCTCCCCCAATCTCCTGGTAAAATTTTAAGTACTCTTTAATTGGAGGTGTTAACTTTTCTTTGCTCAATTATTTTTTCAATCCTATCCCAAATTAATCGACTTATTTCCTTCTTGCTTCTTTTAGGCAATTCTTCTTGCTTATGGTTAGAATAAAGCAAAATAACTTGATTGTAATCAGATTCAAAACCAATGTCTCTTCTTCCAATATCATTAGCCACTAAAAGGTCAAGGTTTTTCTTCGCTATTTTACGGCGAGCATTTTCAACTAAACTCTCTGATTCAGCAGCAAAGCCAACCAATATCTTATCCTGCTTAATTTTACCCAATCTTTCAAGGATATCGATTGTCGGTTTCAACTCTACTTGCAGAGTCTCCTGGTCTTTCTTTAACTTGTGTGGATGTTGTTTAGAAAACTCATAATCAACCACCGCCGCGGCGGCAATAACCACGTCCGCTTCCGGGAAGATTTTCTCGACTTCTCGAGCCATTTCTCGGGCAGAACCCACTTGAATAAAGTTAACGCCAGGAGGTGGTTGCAAAGAAGTGGGGCCAGAGACAAGAAAAACTTTTGCTCCCCTCCTCTCAGCTTCCGCCGCCAAGGCATAACCCATCTTCCCTGAGGAAGGATTGGAAAGATAGCGCACCGGATCCAGATACTCTCGAGTAGGACCAGCTGTCACTAGCACTTTTAATCCAGGCAATGATTCGGACTGCGCGATTATCTTTAAACACTCGTTAATAATCTGCTCAGGTGGAGCTAATTTCCCCCACCCTTGATCACCACAAGCTAAATCTCCTTGAGTGGGCTCGACAAAAACTACGCCCTTTTCCTTTAACCAGCTTATATTTCTCTGAACTTGGGGATGAAAATACATGGCTTCATTCATGGCTGGAGCTATGACAACCGGAACTTGAACCGCTAAGAAAAATGTACTGAGAAAATCATCAGCAATTCCCTGGGCAAATTTGCCGATGATGTTAGCTGTGGCCGGAGCCACCAGGAAAAGTGAAATTTCTTTGGCCAGTGAAATGTGTTCTATCCTTTCTTCTTGGGGAAGTGCAAACAAATCAACCAGCACTGGATGCCTAGACAAGGAGGCGAATAACTGAGGTGAGATCAATTTAGTGGCATTTTTTGACATGATAACCTGGACGTCCACTTTGTTTTTTTGGAAAAGCCGAATAATTTCAGCTGCTTTATACAAGCTTATGGAAGAAGTTACTCCCAGGGCAATTTTTTTTGGCTTCATTATCGCCACTTTCCTTTAAAAATTATCCATAAAGCTCTGAAGGATAGGCAAAATGTTTTTAGTTTGTTTCTCGAGAGAGCACCGGGTAGCCAAAATCACGGCTTTCAACTCGGTAACCGCGGATTTCAGGTCATCGTTAATAATTAAATAATCAAACTGGGCATAAAACCGGAGTTCTTTGCGCGCAGTCTCTAAACGTCTATGGAAAGACTCGACCGTCTCTCCTCGTCGAGAAAGTCTTTTCTTTAATTCTTCAAAAGAGGGAGGAAAAATAAAAATGAAGATACCTCTCTTCATTCTTTCTTTTATCTGTTGGGCCCCCTGGACATCTATATCGAGAATAACATCGGCTAGTGCCGCTTTCTTTTCGATTTCTCGCTTACTTGTCCCGTAATACTCACCATGGACCACTGCCCACTCTACGAACCGGTCTTCCTTTATCATTTTCTCAAACTCTTCATGACTGACGAAATAATAATCCTTCCCTTCAACTTCATTTGGGCGGCGGGAGCGGGTGGTATGAGACACAGAAAATTCTAGCCCATTCAGCTCCTTTCTAACTTTTCGCACCAGTGTAGACTTGCCTACCCCCGAAGGCCCACTAATGATAAATAATGATGTCTCTCTCATTTTTTTCTTTTCTTCAGTATATTCATTATTATATTCATTATATTACAAAGCCATTTTCGAGACTATGATAATTTTTTTCTACCGACTAAATCTACATGGTTCGAGGGATAAAACTCATTCCACATTCTGGACTTGCTGGCGAAGATTTTCAACAGCATGTTTAATACTTAAACTCTCTTTAGTAATGGCAATATCCTGAGATTTGGAGCTGATAGTGTTAGCTTCTCGATAAAGTTCCTGGGCGATAAAATCAAGCTTCTTGCCTACCGGAAATTTATCAGGAGATGATATCAATTCTTTCAAATAATCGAGATGAAACTTTAACCTAGCTATTTCTTCGGTAAGATCATATTTTTGGACTATATAAGCAGTTTCTTCCACCAACTTATCTTCAGGAAGGGGCTCTTCCCGGCCTATTTCTTTAACTCGAGCCTCAAGACGCTGACGGATTAATTCAGGTTGCTTGTTTTTCAATTTTTCCAGCCGGGTAACTGCTTTTTGAATTTCTCTTGTGAGACGACGAATCTCTTTTCTTATCTCTCTTCCCTCCCTTTCTCTTTCCTTAATCACCTCTCCCAACACCTGCTCAAAGCACTTTTTCAAAAAAGCCATTTCTTCGGAAGAAAAAGTTTTTCGCTGAATGTTGAGGATAAAAGGTAGACTGATCAATCGATCAGCCGAAAGATAAATATCTTTCCCTAATCGCCCCGACAAATCTTCCATCGCCCCCATTATCTGTTGAGCCAAAGGGACATTTATTTTCACTTCCCAACTTTCCGGAGAAGAGAGTTCCAATTCGAGATTAACTTCTACTCTTCCTCGAAAAATTCTAGCCTGACAGATTGACCGGAAAGCACTCTCTAACTCACCAACATATTCACCGCGGTAAGACCAGTCAAAAAAACGATGATTAAGAGTCCTGACTGTAAATTTAAGAGAAAAAGATGGATGAGAAAACTTTTTCTCTGCAAACCCGGTCATACTTCTGATCAATTATTTTCCTCCTTGTTGGCCAAAAATTGAAGCTCATAAAGTTTACGATATACTCCATCTTGCTTGATCAACTCCTCATGAGTACCCACCTCGGCTATCTGCCCATTATCTAAAACTAAAATTCGGGAAGCTGTCCTTACTGTTGATAACCGATGGGCAATAACAATGGTTGTTCTATTCTTCATCACATTCTCAAGGGCTTTTTGGATCAAGTGTTCAGATTCGGAATCAAGATGCGAAGTAGCTTCATCAAGGATAAGAATAGGAGGATTCTTGAGTAAAGCCCGGGCGATGGCAATTCGCTGCCGTTGACCAATGGAAAGAAAGGCCCCTTTTTCTCCGATGGGCGTATCGTATCCTTGAGGTAATTTAGAAATAAATTCATGAGCCATTGCGGCTTTAGAAGCAGCAATAACTCTTTCTTGCGAGACATCTTCCAGCCCATAAGCAATATTATTCCGGACGGTATCGTTAAAAAGAATGATTTCCTGAGTGACCAACCCAATTTGAGCCCGGAGGGAAGAAATCGTCACTTCTTTAATATCTATCCCATCAATCAAGATTTGACCTAAGGTGGGATCATAGAAACGAGAGAGAAGATTAATAATGGTCGTTTTACCCGCGCCACTCAATCCCACTAAGGCCACCGTTTCAGCGGGGAAAACTTCAAAGGAAATGTCTTTAAGAATGGGCCGTGCTTGATCATAACTAAAAGAAACATTCTTAAAGCTAACATGGCCTTGAACTGGGGGCAAGGGATAAGCTTGAGGATGATCAACAATTTTATGCTGGGTGTGGAGCACTTCTTGGATTCGTTGGAAACTGGCGATCCCCTGTTGGATAACGGTGTTGGCCCGGCTTAATCTCTTTATGGGGGTGTAAGAATAGAAAATGGCCACTACGAAGGAGCCAAAATCCCCGGGACTAATATGCCCTTGAGCAATTCTGGTAGTTCCAACAAGAAGAATAAATGCTCCCACCAAGCCTCCTAAAAACTCCATAAAGGGTGAAGACATACTTCCTATCCAGGCTAACCGAAGGCCGGAGCGAAGATAATCAAAGGTGGCTTTAAAAAACTTTTTTAGTTCGAATTTTTCCATAGTGAAAGCTTTAACTATCTTGTGTCCAGTGATCGTCTCAAATAACAACTCGTAAATTCGGGCCATTTTTCGCTGATTATCCAAGCTGCTTTTTTTCAGCAATCGACTAAACACCATCAGAGGAATAACGGCTAAAGGAGCAATGATGAAGGAAGCCAGTGCCAACCGCCAGTCAGTAATAAAAATATAAATCAAAAGGGCAATGAGAACCAGAATCTCTTGGAAAAAATCAGCCAAACTACCCGAAGCTGCCTCTTGAAGTTTCTCGACATCATTGGTTAATCGCGACATTAACTCCCCAGTGGGGTGATGATCAAAATAATAAGAAGATTGATAAATTAGATGTTCATACAACTGGTTTCTTATCTTGCGAATAACTCTCAAACCAACTGCTTTCATAAAAAAAGAAGAAAAGAAAGTAAAGACACCCTTCCCCAAGATTACAATCACCAATAAAAGAGGAAGAAACCAGGTTAATTTCTCTTGATCAACATGAAACCAGTTGAATATCGCCTGCATCAAGCTGGTTTTTTTAAAAGGCTGACCAGGAGCGACCCGAAACATTTCGTCAATTATGGGCTGAACCAGATTAACAAAAACATAGGTAAAAAAAGCCACTAAAATCGACGAGAGAAAGGCCAGAGAAAGCTTCTTTTTCTCGCTAAGAGTAAGCTTAAGAAGGGCAAAAATTTCTTTCATTCCTTGGTTCCATGAGTGGTTGACCCTCCGAACCACTTAAGAGCTACTTCATAAGCATTCAAAGCTGATCCCCGCGTTAAATTATCAGCTACAATCCATAACCAGAAATGTTGAGGATATTCGGGCTCTTTTTTAACTTGCCCGATAAATATCTCATCTTTACCGGCCACCGTGATCGCTGACACTGGTTGAGAAGGTTTAGGCTTTTCTACCTGAAAATATGGTGACTCCTTAAAGATTCTCTCAATTTCTTCTATTTCCATTTCTTTGGTGACTTCAAAATAACTCATGATGGAATAAGTATGAAAAACTGGGGCTTGAATTAGGGAAATAAAGAGTGGCAGTTGAGGATTGCCAGTAACTCTTTTTAATTCCTGGACTATCCTCCTCTCCAATGGTGAAAAACCAAAATGATCCACCTCTTCCAGGCAGGAGATAAGATTAAAGGCCCATTGAGAAGGAAATGTTTTCTGGCGAGGCGTCTCAAAATTAAGCAAGGAAATACTTTGGTTGGCTAATTCGTTCATCCCCGACTCATCATACGCAGAAGCTGGTTGAAGGATAAAACTAACAACTTTATTGATGCTATTCCCCTGCGAGACCAGAGTAAGAATATGGGCTAGAAAAACGGTCACTGGGTGAGGATTGGCTACCAAATTAATCTCATCAGTGAGTAGATGGTCATTAATTCCAGCTACAATCAAGGGAACCCGGGGATTATCATTAAAGGTCTCATTGATATCGATTAACTTGCTGGTGAATCCTTTTACCTTGCGGGCAACCCGCGCATTTACTGCCGGTTTTGCAGCTAAAAAAACCAGGTCGAGCCCCTCTAGGTATCTCTCGTCTAAATGATGAATCACTTTCGGTTCGCCCGCAAAATCAGTTAATTTACTGTACTCCTCTTTGACATCGGGGTCATAGAACTCAATTGAGGTTAACGGAAATCGTTTTTGCTCGAGGACACTTTTTATTTCCTTTCCCCGCAAAGAATCTGTCCCTACTAAAGCGATACGAATTTTTTTCATGGGTGAAACTTGTCTCTATTTTATTACTTTTATTATTTGGAAACAGCTTTCTTCCGATAATTTTCCATAATCAGGTACATCTGATCTTTTAAAGCCAGTTTTCTCTTTTTCAGCTGTTTTTCTTTGAGCTCCTCTTCAGCCGTAAGGTACTCTTTTTTTATTAGTTCCTCCAGCTCCTTTTCCAACTGCTGATGCTCTTCATAAGATCGGCGAAATTCCTCGTTTTCCTCGAGAAGAAATTCTTTTAGCCGCTGCTCATCCATTCTCCTGACCTCCAGCTCAAAAGAATAACACAACCCATTGATGATTTCAATTTTTCTCCCGGCTTTCTCAGCAATGAGGCTTGGTCAGTTGGTCAAAATTTCACTAAATAATAAAATATTTTATCGAGCCACAAGAAGAGCCTTTTCAAATTTTTTTCCAAAAAAACTCTGCCTATTCAATGGCTACGATGAGTCAATATCAATTATTTTCCCGGGCCGCGCTCCTTACACCCCATAAAATCTGTGGCTGATATTATTTCCGGATAAATAGGATTTTCTCCAAAATTGAGGCCTCAATTGTTTGTCTAATTTTAACCAAAGAAAGTCAGATAAAACTAATCATGGGATTTCCAAAAACGGGGAAACTTCTGTTTTAATAAATGATTGACTTTGACCATTGAGAAATTTATAATTTTAAAGCCGATTAGGTTGAGCTCGACAGTTAGTGGCGAGGTAGCTCAGTCGGTAGAGCGAGAGACTGAAAATCTCTGCGTCGGCGGTTCGATTCCGTCCCTCGCCACTTCTTTTATTTTCAACTACTTACCAA